>Ga0123340_1002318_pt1 | contig 17071 bp, 15 predicted proteins | sample SirMexnodulemix_FD_89961 | JGI IMG/M metagenome (GOLD analysis project Ga0123340, IMG submission 89961) | Root nodule microbial communities of legume samples collected from Mexico - Siratro Mexico nodule mix | ecosystem: Host-associated > Plants > Roots > Nodule | place: Mexico: Nepantla... | reverse complement strand
ATAATTCAAAAAATATATCATAAAAAATTTTGAAAGTTTAGATTAGCAAAACCTCTAATCACTAAAAAAAAAAAAAAAAACTAAAATTATTGATGGGGCAAATTCTTCCAAAATATCCAAAATTAGTTGGTAAATCGGTTGTATGTAAATTTATCGACGAATTTTTTGAGTCTGTCGGTAAGTACTGACAGATTTATCCGTGATAAATCCGTCGATAAATCAGAAAATATTAATTATATTATAAAAATCAGTAAATATTAATTATAGACAAAGTTAAATTCGTCACTAAATCCATCGATGAATCTGTCGATAATTAAGAGAGATGATATCCGTCGGTAAAATCTCTCGATAATGGTACTTTACCGACAAATAAAATTCTGTCGATAATATTCTATCGATATTTTAACTTTTTCTTGTAGTAAATATTCCAAAAAAAAGTCTTGACCATCATCCCTTCCTCTTGGGTGGCCCACCAGCAATTTAGAAGCATTTTTGGGTAGCCTGGTGTACGAGTTATTTGGACTAGATCAACATGAACATTAGACTTAGAATCAGAAGCTTCCTCTTATTCCTTTTGAAACTTGCTATAACGTCTTGCATATCATCTCCACTCTTAATCTGCAAGGAATTATCTTCAGATGCAATTATCATAGTAGACAAGGCTAAAGAGGGAGCAATCAAAGGTGGATTAAGGACCATAATATTAATATATTCACCTTTTCCTGAGACAAATTATCCTCCAATTAGGCAATTTAGAAAAATAATTTGAAAGAGGCTAATCATATGGGTGAGTCATGTCACCCTTAGATTAAACACGATGTATTTGCTCAACATTCTAGACCGGAGAGGCTTGTTGAAAACCATCAACAATAGTTGACATTCCTTCTAAACTATTCTCTTTATCAGAATTATTAGGAGCAACCACAACACCTCCTGGAGAACATGGTTTCATATCATTAACACTAACAAGATCAACATTATCTGCCTCATCATGTAGATTCACATTTTCTTCTCTAGTATGCATAGTGGACTTAGCCACATAAAATTGTTTAGGCTTCAATTGTTGATAAGTCCTATCACTTTGAGGATAGTGTCTATATGCAGATAACATATGACTAATCATTTTGCACTAGTAAAAGAGAGAAAGATATTCATACTTAACATCAATAACAAAGGCATAACCTATACACTCCATCAAAAGCTACCGCAAAAGAGAAGAAAGTAAATTCACATCAACAAGCACAAGAGCATAATGTTAAGTCATTGGATGATATGACATAATCCCTTAGACAATAGTGTTCATGATAAAACATATTATGACACATGAAAAGGGTCTAACGAATTGTTAAACATACAAACGAAGCATTAAATGAAGAGTCAAGATCATCAAATGAACTGATAATTTCAATTTATATGGATTAGACATACATTCTAGGATGACTTCACTGACTAAGCTAAAATGTGAATATGATATTTGAATTCCACTCACTAAGATGTTTAAACTAGGAGCATTAAAATAGATAACATGTTGGATTAACAATCAAGATAAATACTATGATCTTTGAGCGCACAGAAGATTGACAAAACACACTCATCCAACAAGGAGAAATCAAAAGATCTAATTGACGATATTCTAGATGAACAAATTGAATGTTATCTTCAAAATATAATGATAGATGATGCAATAGTGCAAGGTTACGTTAGACTAATCTATAGCACTTGGTCGAGCTAGACAAATGCACTAGACGATGTATACAAACTTAAGAGCGTCAGATGAGTTAGGAAAATAAACCAATCTTAAGAATGTGTCATACAAAGTAGTCAAAGAATCTCAAAAATTTTCATATATCAAGTCTTTCAACATTGTTGCATAAATGAAAAGTTTTCAAAATGATTTGAAGACACTTACTATGCATTGAAGAAGACGATATTCATCAGTGTAGAACATTCCATTCATAGAAGCTTCAACAGTTTTCATCCCAAAGACTATATAAGACTATTGAAGATGAAGAAAAGGCATGTGATTGACGAGGAACACACGAAGAAATTCGTATACTGCAAGAAAAATATTGTGACTAATTCTATTGTTTATATCATGATATTGAGTGCAAATTAAAAAGAGGATTGAATGCTTAACCATTGTAAATTATTCACTTTATGAAATATATATTGTGAGCTTTCATTGTTCTCTATATTAAGAGAGTTTTTTGCATTGTTGAGAAGTCTTGATCTCAGGTAAGATTAGGATTGGGTGTTTCCCAAAGAGGTTTAGAATACTTGTTGCCTGGAGTACTCATTGCCTACGGACGTGTGAATATTTGTTTCCTAGAGAGGTGTGGATACTCATTGCCTATAGATGTATGAATGCTCGTTACCTAGAGAGGTGTAGAATACTTGTTCCTAGAAAGGTGTTAAAACTCAGACCTGAAGAAGTGTGATAATATTGTTCCTAGAGAGGTGTCACAACTCGTTTACTGAAGTCTCTTAAGCATTTTGCTAAAGGGGACTAAGCGTAACCCTGATTATAGGGTGAACTACTATAAATCTATGTCTAATTTTATCTCTCTTACCCTTTGATTTTATATTCCTTTGAATGTTTTATATTCCACAATTTGAATTCAGGCTCCATTCAACTCCGCTTATGGGGCCAACTGCACTTTCACATAAAAGCCATTATTCTTATTCATAGTACAATCATCATAAGATGAGTACCAATTGCTCTTGTAATAGAAAATATAACCTTCAACTACCAGTATTCCATGGGTAGATCATGAGTGAGAATCCATTATTGCGCCTTAGTCAGTTTCATGGATGCCTGAACAAAATCCTTGGTTCAAACAAAAGTGTGTAGAAGACCTAAGGTAAATTCCATGAACCCATAACTAATACACGACTTATCTCTTCAAGTGAGGATAACTCAAACTCGTAAAACCCTTTATTAATAGGAATGGCCTTCCATGCAGCCAAAAATTCCCATATAGTTCCAAGTGTGTGAGAGGCTTGTCACATTTGTTAAGCAAAATTCGACCACGGAGATGAATCTTACAATTTTCCATCCCTCTAAATAAACCTCCTCTAGAATTTGAATAGAGACCAAGTCTCATTTTGTGCTTGGTGTAGGGAGTTGTGTTAAAGAGATGTTGCATGCAGTATTACAGGCTTGTGCAAAGGTTTTACGTTGACCCCAAAATGATTTCCCTTTAGAAGGTAAAGAATTATGATCTTGTAAACATCTCCATGGAATTTGAAAACCTACCGAAGCTAGACACATCCTGGAAAGAGACATAAAACCAACCACACCAAACATCACTTATCAATCGGAGGAGGAGGAAGAGGCATTGTTGAGAGGATGCACCAACTTTTTCTCTCGGTCCAATTGCCAAGACTGCATTGTGGTGTGGATGTTCTTCAGGAAGAAAGGCTAAGGTTTGTGGAGATAAACCTGGATGTTTTCAACAATAAGGATAGGAAGCAGTGAGAGAGGACGAGGACCGATTCAATCCCATAGATTTTCTTTAACGAAAGGTTTATTAGAGGGCTGGTAGCATTGAACTCGTTGTGGAACAGTGGGGAGTTTGACTAGAGAGTGGCGGAGACGCTTGCCGGGAAGGTGGCTGATGGAATCGCACAGTTCCATCGACGTACGTATTCGTTTACATAGAGGAGGATTGCGTAAAGTGATTAGGGTTCGAATACGGAAGATAATTGCACTTTTCCTTAGTGATTGTGGACACTCTCTTCAAACAAAAGTTTAAAGAATTCATGTTTCTAATTGACGATGATAAAAGTGTTAAGATGTTAATCTTATGTTTGATTTAGAATTTTAATTATGTTATATGTGTTTTATTCTTGTTTGAAGTGTTAACTTCTGCTTTAATAGATTAAAAGGTATTTTAATATATTAAAATGTTATTAGACTTATTAGGTTTGCAAGGAAGAATATTTTAATAAATTAAAAATATGAATTAATATATTAAAGCACTTAAACATTTCAAATATTGATGGTCTTAGTTTTTTAATAAATTAAAAAGATATTTTAATTGGTTAAAATTTTCAGCAGGACATCAATTCTTTTATTGAATTAAAATAAAGTTTAATTTATTAAAATACACAACTTTATATATGAGCTATCTCAATCAATGTTTTAACAATCACTTTGAAAATGATTGAAATATTTTTTAAACATTGAGATAATCTTTGTAACATATAGAAAAATACTTCTAGAGTTACTTTATTGAATAGTGGTTTGAAGATCATAAATTTAGAAAATTATATTGTGATATCTTTGTATCTCTTTTTCTCATATTGTGCTATAATTTATCCAAGTGATATCATTCTTTTTCTAATTTCATAGTTGTATTTGACCTCGACTAGGATTAAGGGTGTTGCTTGAGATAAGGTTTCACAAGTGATGATAGAAGATATTGTAGGATTCAAGATCTTGTCATATATCTTGTATTTTTGTGTTTTATTAATAGGTTACTGCAAAACTTCAAGATATAATTGATTGGTCTGATGAGGGTGATTAAGCAATTGATTGTAATTCTTTTGACAAAGTGAATCGATATAAATTTGTGTGTATTGTTAGCACCAAGGCTAAGCATGTGATTTGATGAAGTTAATAAAGACCATAGCTTGCTGAAGTTTCTGATGGATTGGATCTGGACTATGTTAGATCAATGCCTAGCATGTGAGCTGATGAAAACTACCTCATGAAGAATCTGTTGGAACCAACCCGGACCAGAATTGTTCAAGTGAAGACTTTAGGCCAACATGAAGATGGTTGAGTGATTCGGTCTTGGTCCTTAGTTGGGTTTGTGTGTTGGTGATTGGCTTAGTCCTTAATCATTAGTGGCATGGTTCATCATTCCTGAGGTGCTAAGAGATTCACAAATATTTTCATTAAAACTGGTTTTAAGAAAAATAGCCCAAACTGATTTTTGCTGGAAAAGGCTTTTCAATCAATTGAATTTCTAAAACAATCGATTGAATGTGACAGTTATTTCTGTTACTACTGGAATTTTTGACTGGGTCAACTAACGGTCAATTCAATTGATTGAATGGTTTGTTCAATTAATTGAACTGTGACAGCTAAGCTATTTTTAAAACTGATTTGAGTATTTAAAGGAATGGACACTATCATTTTCAGTAATCTAAGATTTTCGAAAAGCATTCTTTGAGATTTCCTAGTGAGATATAGCGCCCCTTTTGTGCGATTATCCTTTCACAAAGCGTTTCAAAAACAAGAAACCTCAAAGAACGTGAATCTTTAAAGCATCCTTGAGTGAGGTTCTTGTGACTTTGGTTCTGGACCAAAGCTAAGTCTTCTACACCTGATCTTCATTCTTTGTAATCTGTTATGTGTAGAAGTACTGTGTGATCAATTTCTGATCTTGTTGTTCTGTAATCTGTTTGTTGTTTTCAATTACTGGGTTTGTAATTGAGTTGGTGTAGTGGGTTTCTACACTGGTCTCACATCTGCTGAGGGGTTCAGTAGAGGGTGAGTGTTGCGGAGAGCAGTGTTGCTTGCAGACTGCAGGTGTTGTGGTGCAGTGTGTTTCTGCACTGGTTACATACTAGCTGAAGGATTCAGTGAGGTGTGGGTTTATAGTTGGGAGCAGTTTGTAATTGTTGAGAGCAAGGGATTGTAAACTGATCTTGTGATCATTTTGGTGAAAATCTTTGCTAGTTTGCAAAGGACTGGACGTAGCCCTTGAGGAAGGGTGAACCAGGATAAAATCTTTGCGTTCTTGATTTCTTCTTCTCTCTTCTTGATCTTTTCATTATCTGCTTGCTTTCAATTAATAAACTGTTCACTGAATCTGTTTACATATAATTGAATCAACTGTGTTTCTGGGTTATTTCTAATCTACTGGATTGTGTTTAATCATCTTGAATCTGTATTAACACATTTCTATACTGTAAACTGTTTTCTGGGTTTATCTTTAATAATTTCCGTTGTGCTCAATTGATTGTTTACTGGACAGTCTAGAATTACACGAGTTGATTGATTGAATTTAGAATTTTCATTCTCTATTTCAAAAACAAATCAGATTTGCGAAAAGATTTTGAAAGTTCAATTCACACCCCTTTTGAACTCGGTCTAAACCTTATTTTACATGTATTTTTACTTTCATACCTCTTCAAATTACATATTTACATTTTGGTTTTCTTGAAATTTAAAGAATATTGAATCTCAAAAATATTTGTAAAACTTGTTTGACAAGCTTGATCAATTTGATTTTGTGAAAATTAGTCATCTTTTTGCAAAAAAAATTTGATACTTCAATCTACTCGCATGTAAAACTTTGTTTATATTTCAAACATTTTGAGAATGATTAAACAAATGACATTGTTTTTAATTTATATTATAACCTTTAAATTTAACTATTTGTAATTAATTATACATATATTTTAAATATGTTATTTTTAATTAATATTATCTTTAACCCATCTTCATTAGTTTTTATTACGACACTTCATGAAAAAAACTATTTAGAGACCAATTTTTAGCTACCAAATGAAATGATTGCTAATTGTGACAAAAATAGTTACCAAATTAAATTTTGATTGCTAAATAACTACAAAATAAAAGTAATGATTGAATTTAGTGACCAATTAAGTCAAGATAATTGGTATCTAACATTAGCTACCAAGTTTTTAGTGACCTATGCCATTAGATTCTAAATTAGTCTCTAAAAACCTTGGTAGTTAATGTCAAATATCAATTATCTTGACTTAATTGGTCACTAAATTCAATTATTACTTCTATTTTGTAGTTATTTAGCAACCAAAATTTAATTTGGTAACTATTTTGGTCACAATTAGCAACTATTTTATTTAGTAGTTAAAAATTAGTCTCTAAATAACTTTTTTCTTGTAGTGCGAATTTAAGTGTGAGTTGACAGTTTATTATCGAAAAGACCTACAAACCTATTATCTTAAGATTTTGAGATAGAGGTAACATATTGATATATTATATGAATTTGTTCATGATCTATTCACGTCAAATATTTGTGGTCTTTTTGTTCAAAGAACTTAAAATGTGATATTAGAGTTATTAATTTGTTTAGGTATCTGACTCGAAGAAGTATGGTATAAAGTGGATGATGAAATCCTAGATTTATGGATCCTTTATATTCAAGAAAGTGTAAGTAAATGACACTACAAGAATTAATAATGAAGTATCCATAGTTAAAAAATGTTTGTGTTATCGAAGAAGTCTACTTTTTATAGAAAAAAACTTGTATTTAATGGAAAATTATAAAAACTTGTGTGAATTGAAAGTTTTTTATTGAATTAAATCAACAGGATAAATATTATATAAAAAAAATTGGAATCAGTATCTCAATCTCTTTCTCCTCAAATAAACTATAAAATTTCCCATCTATATTTTATATTATTATTTTATCTAGAGACTGAAGAATCTGTACATGAGATTTATGAGATTTAGCTATACACGTTGTCGGAAAAATTAAATTAGCGGAACCAATGTTGGTATTTGATTCCCACCATATTCACAAACTCATAAAACTAGCATTGTTACAGTTTCACGAGCTGAATTATTTAGTCTTTAGCCCAATGACTGAATTGATTTGTTGCTGCAGTAGTTTAACCTGTATTAAAAATATATATTCTATTCTCTTTTCTGAAGAATATACGCTGTCTGATTTAAAAGAAAGAGTAGTAAATATATACATTATGCTAAAGTGATATTTGCTAATTAATTTATAGAAAATTTCTCACGTTGTCTCTTTTTGACGTGGATAAGATTTGAAGTGAAGTTGCTATGCTTTCATTATCTAATCCTGCATACATGAATGTTGATGCTTAAGTACCTGGGCATATACCCAATTCTTAAATGCCACAAAGGTTCTGTTCTACCATTTATGACTTACATTTGCACAACACTACATTATTTGCCACCATGAAGCTTACTAGCCCGTATATGCTGTATTCTTTGCATGTGACGCTGTATTATATTAATATCTCCATTAGGGTTCAAATAATGCCTACCATTAGGTTCTGATTCCCATATAGATGTTAGAAACCATTGAATTCTAGAGAGAATACATAAATGGCCTTGTTGATGGTGACGTTTAACATGAAATATAACTACATAAGCAACTATAAATATTGGGTTATTTAATTTAATGTGAACTCCTAGGGCCATTGATGAGTACGTTAGAGAATATAAGCCTAAGTTTCTATAAATTAAGAAAACTTGTTATTTGAGCACATGGTATAAGTTCATAATTTATTTATGCCCTTAGGGATTTTGATTCGATTGACGTGTGACGGATCAAAATAAAAATTTATCACAATTTCAAATTGAGAGATAGATAAAACAAAATGTAGAGGATTCTTAGGAGCACTACCAAATCATCTTGTACCTACCATATGTCACAACGATATCTACTCAAAAGCAATACAGAAATTAAGTGTAAAAGTTTAATCTCTATATTCCCACCAAGAAATTTGTATATAGAACATATTAGACATGTTTATAAATCATGTGATGTATTTTTTTTTCTTGAAAATATGATTACATACTTAAAACATTAATACAAATCTATTTCTCTTGTACATATATTAGGGTTTTACGAAGTTCAGTCAGTATATTTGTGCACCAAATTAAGGTAAATAACCTAGTTTGGACATCAAGTTAGGTTAAAAATCCTAACTTGCATGACATGCTAGCGTTAGACACCAGTTCGCATTGTCATTTGACACTTGCCCACTTATCATTGGAAAAAAATTTGAAGCTTGAGCTAAAAGTTATCCTTGCCACATGTCATCTTGTTAATGAAGTGGATTCTAAAGCTTGCTCCACAAGTTATTGTTGCCACATATGTCATTGTGCGAGTGGAGAGAATTTTTGAAGCTTACTTTACAAGGTTAGACATCTAAAGCACTATAAACAAGAGTGTTTGGCTTTGTAAATTTCAACTTTCAATTGAGTATTATTATGCTGCCAAATTTAGTGCTTTTACTTTCTCAAAGTTCTCTCTAGAGTAATCGTCTTGAAATACCTTTTTCTAAACTCCTCGTAGTAGTTTTTGCCTAAGCTAGCTTGAGAAATTAGTTGTGTTGACCTAATCTCACACTAGTTTTTGTTCATATCAACATTTCACAAACCAAAATGTGATTCTCAAACCAAAAATGTGATTCTACCTTACTACATGCTTTTGTCAACTTTTATTCAACATCTATTGAATAAATTAAAAGTCAAAATATGTCGAAGAATAACTACTTAGGAATATGGAAGGTCTTCTTCCATCTTGTCTCTTCTCCCATAATGTCTCTTCTCTTATGTTTGGATGCCTATCTTAGACCAAATGGAAGCCCAAACTTGACCCAAATTAAAGCCCAATTATGTCTCCTAATCCTAAAATACTTCCAAACAAATTTATATATCTATACAATTTTTACAAATTAGTAAAGTCATCTTCCTTAAGACTTAATGTTCTTATATCCTCTAGACCTTGTGTTGGATGGTTTTTTATCATACCCTTTGTCTTGAGAAGGATTTGTCCTCAAATATGAATAATTCTCAGTAACGACAGTCATTGTTGGTCTTGTATCATTTTTTTCTCTGAGGTCAAATACCAATAGTAAACATCAAACAGTAGCAAAATAAGTTGTATATTTACAAGTAAATAATGAATATAACTTCAAAGACAAAAGTAAAATAACATTGTAACTTTTATGTTCATATAAATTTTATCATAAGAACCAAGGTACATATACAAACGTATTTATTTACCAATATTGTTTTTTCTTTATTTTATGTTTTCACCACTTTTTTTTGTCATTTCTTTTTACCATACAACAACAAAAAGAAATCTTTACATTAGTAGAAAGTAAATAAAGAAGAATACCTTCAAAGGTAATGGTGAAATACAATGTACATTAATGCTCATACAAATTTTATCATAAGAACTAAGGCACATTTTATTACAAACATATTTATTTATCAATCTTGCTTTTACTATTTTAAGTTTTTCACCACTTTGTTTTTGTGATTTCTTTGTGATATGCAAAAACAAAACAAAATAATTTACATTATTAGAAATATTTAAACAAATGTTAGATTCATTATTTAAGATAGAAGTAGAGTTCAAAGTTGTGTGTTCTGAGTGGCATCAATTGTCCTGTAACGGAGGCCAGGTGGGCTGAGTCACAATCGAATCGTGATGTTTGGGCTGCTACGCTCTTTAGTAGAAAGAGTTACACCCTAACCAACGATTATAGCTTTTGGCCTAGTATTAAGCGTTCGATCCAACAATTGGTATCAGAGCCAAGTTCACATGTTTGATTCCAAGAGGCACAATTGTTTAGTGGGACAATTGCTGAGAGGGAGATTGTTGCGGGTGGCATCAATTGTCCTGTGGCGGAGGCCAGGTGGGCTGAGTCACAATCAAATCGTGGTGCTTGGACTGATATGCTCTTAAGTAGAAAGAGTTGTGTCCTGACTAATGACTATAGTTTTTGGCAATTTGTCTTTAAAGATTCTTTATTAACTAAATTATTAGAGGATTTTACAGAGTCTTCCTCTTTCTTAGTTTTTTCTAACAATTCTTTCTTTTATTTATTTTTTTCACATTTTATCTTGGTCATCTCCTCACTTGTTGATGTGTGAGAAGACATGAAATTATTTTTCTTCCTTGGTAAGTGAAACTTATTTTGTTGTTCAATCCATAATGAATAGATTTATTAGCATATTGTCATGGCTTACCAAGTTAGATATATCGTGTCTCCATTTGGAAATATGTTATATAAAATTTCATCTTGATATTTTTCTACAAAGATCAGTATACTTAGTTGTTAATTAACTATTATACCTCCATTACGTAACATCCTAGAGAAGATTTGAGCATAACATAAATAATAGCATATGTGAATGATAAAATTTACAAAAGGGAATATCTACGTAATGTAATAGTTGTTATACATTGATGTCCCCAAATCAACGATCCAAAAGCAAACTAAAAGTTAATCCATATTACTATACAAATACATTTACAAAGGAAAAACAATACAAAGATTAGAAAGGGATAACTAAGAAACTCACAAGTTGTATAAAACTCAAAAGTTGATTCATACTTCGTACTATATAATTTATTTAACTTGTTCATTTGGAATTTGCAAAACTTTGTGAGATTAACTCAATGAGTGGTAAAATAACATAAAATAAATAGGCTTATCATTGCGCATTTCATAAGTTGGTTTTAAAAGCTAAAAAAGAAATCATATCTCAAATATTTCTAAGTAACTAAATCCAACTCAAGAAATAGTAAGGTGTGTTTGTCTCTAAAAATCTCTTTAAATTTTTTTGTCTCGTTGGTATAGTATTTAGGTCAAACATTTTGAGAGACGTCCCTTTCCTCTATGCCATGGATTTCTCATATTCATGCCCCTTAGGGAATTCAAACCTAGGGGCTCTCATATCCTCTCAGAGTTATTAAGAGACTCAAATCTGAATACTTTTTGAGTGATATTTTTCCCATAAGCATACTTTATGATTTCTGTTTTAAAGAACTTGTGAAGTACAAACTATAGTTAAAGCTCTATCACACCAGGAGCTATATTTCAAGTTCAAGGTATAGATAATCTTCAATAATTATCATAAAGCATTTCATAATATATAATATCATACACAGATATCCCTATACACAAGAACTATATGTAAGCAAAATGTTTATTATAGAAATATTTCATAAGAAAGATTCACAAGACAACATTTTTCTTTAGAAAATCATTCCAGAGGTTTTGGTTTCATGACCAATAATGCTATATTTTTCATATGTCACATATCTTACCACAAAAGGAGAAAAAAAAATGAAAATAGAAGAACCACTTACCTAAGGAGAAAAGTAATCAGTACAACTTGAAGACAATTAAAAGAAGTGATGGAGAAGCACAAAAAAAGGAAAAAAGAGGAAGAATTTCTTATGTCTTAAGAGTTAAGGAAATATTTTCTCTCAGTTCACAGCTCAATTTTGTGTCAAAAATATGTCAAAATTACAACTTAAGGCTATTTATACTTAACTGACATGGGTCAATTTGTTGAGGGCATATGAAATTGTCAAAGGGATTGCTAAAATAGTTCATTGCCACTGTCTTAAATCTGTTGAGCACAATTCCCATGAATTGAGCGAATTCCCTTTCGAGACCAAGGTTGAGGAAAGGGTATTCATCACGGAAAATTTATTAGCACAACATCTATGCACTGTGTGAATTTGCTCTTGAGATATCACATGAGGGAGCATCAAAAGTTCAAGTTAAATCACATGAAGTAGAAAGAGGGGTGGGGACAGGTTTTGCATCTTGCATGTTGATAGAAATCAATAACTCACGTACATAGTGCTACTATGAAAGGAACAAACCGAGAGATGTAGGGAGGATTTACATGCCAAGGAAATGATGTGGGGACCTGAGATCCTTGAGAGAGAATTTAAGGACAGTCTTGAATGCATTCAGAAATGGATCGTTGTTGCCCGTGAGTAGTAGATCATCAACATAAATAAGAAAATATACAACAAGATCATCCCAATTGTACACAAAGAGAGAAGTGTCAGATCAATAATTAAGAAATTCATATGTAATAAGAAAACCTTTTAGAGCATTATAACAAGCACAGGGTGCTTGTTGAGACCGTACAACGCTTTGTAGAGCTTGTAAACATAATCTAGAAAGTGAGAGTTGACAAAACCTGGTGGTTTAGACATGTAAATATCCTTCGAGATTATACCATGAAGGAATGCATTATTGACATCCGTTTGACATAAAGGCCAACCATTAGAGAGAGCAATGCAGAGAATCAACTTGATAGTCCGAGACTTAATGACTGGACTGAAGGTTTCAGTATAGTCAATGCCAAGATGTTGATGAAACCCTCTGACAACAAGACGAGCTTTATATCGAGCTATAAAGCCATCGAGATTCTGCTTGAGACGAAAAACCCACTTATTACCTATAATGTTGAACGGTGGTTGCTTAGGGAAAAGGGCATGTACCATTGGCAAGTAATGCATTGTATTCTTCTAACATTGCTTGCCTCCACTTAGAATGCTTCAAAGCCTAGGAAAGATAAGAAGGTTCAGTTTGGCCGGATAAAGAAAATTTGGTGGCTAGGTGAAGGTTTTTGGGTTTAAAGATGTCATTTTTATATCTTGTAACCATTGGGTGGGAGTTGTTTTGGTGCAGGCGAGCATGAGGATGAGTTTACGTTTGTGGAAGGATATGAACCCAAAGTGTACAAGATATCATGATTGGATGGAGGAGAGGATTTAGTGGAATTTGGTGATTAGGGAAGAGGGGATGAGGTATGCAGTGATGTTGACGTGTACATAGGAGAAGATAAGTTTTGAGGTGTGGTAGGTAAAGAGGAGGCATTGGAGGTGGGATTTGAATTTTGAGATATGGATGTTGGAATGGTTATTGGCGTGGGATCAAAGATAATAGGATGATGAGTGATTTGTATGTGGTTTGAGGGTGTGGGTCCAGGTGGTTGCGTGTATGTAGGGAAGGATATTAGAGAGAGAGAGAATACATGGTTGTAAGGGTAGAATAATAAGGAAGAACATTTTCTACTAAGTGCACATACCTTGAGATATATAGTTTTTCAGTTTTAAAATTATAACAAATAAGCAATTTAAGATGAGTTGTAGCCTAAAAAGACGCATGGTTGGGATTTTTAGAGAAGCTTTTTTTAGCATACAGGACCAACCAAGGAAAATATAGACATCTGAAGGTATGCAACTTAAAGTAATTTGGTGAGAAGTGAAATAAGAACTCGAAAGGTGACTTCATGTCGAAACCAGGTGTGGGCGTGAAATTTATAAGATAGGCTGCAGTTTCAAAAGCATAAGATCAAAACGAGATGGGTAAGGAAACATAATGGAGAGAACAACGAGCAATTTCAACCAAATGGTAGTGGTTTTTTTTAGAAAGCCTATTGTGTTCTAAGGTATAAGGGAGAGTTGTTAAGTGTGTTATTCCACGAGTTTGAAAGAAAAATCTCAATTTAAGATATTCACCACCATTGTCTAAGTAAAAGGTTTTATAATTTGTATTTAGTTGATTTTCAACAAGTGATTTGAAAATTAGAAAAATGTGAGAAACATCATATTTATGTGTAATCGGATAAAGCTACACATATTTTGAAAAGTGATAAATGAAAATGACATAATAAAAATGGTCATTTATTAAAGATAAAGGTTCAAGACCCTAAACATCTGGATAAATTAATTCTAATGCTTGACTACTAAATAAAGTGGACCTAGAAAAGGAAAATTTCTGACTTTTATTCGCTAAACAATTTGAACACTAAACAGATGATGAATAAAAGGGAATGACATTGGCCTTAAGTGGATGATGAAGGATGTGAGAAATAGGATGCCCTAAGCGGTTGTGCCAAGTGGAAAGGGAGGTGTGACAGTGGATATGATAGGATTAAGGATGAGGAGGTGAGCATGAAATCTTGTATACATTATTTTCATTCTTTCCACGTAGTTATGGGAAAAATTCAATGGATACAAAGTTGTTTTGACATAATTGAGAAACAAAAAGAAAATTTTGCAGGACCATAAAGAACATTATTTAAGTGAAGCGGAGAGGAGGAACCGAGAAGAGAGGTTGAACCACTTTGAGTGACGGTGAGTCCCTTACCATTCACAACCACAAGTTTATCATTACCAGTATAATCATGGGCTAAAGTGAGATTAGCAAGATCCTCGTGACATGGTGAGATGCGCCAGAATCCACTTGACGATGAGAATGATTAAGAGGATAACCATGTAATTTGTAACAAGTCTTAGCAGTGTGACCACGATGATCGCAGTATTGACAAATAAGGTGAGACCTAGAGGAAGAGTTACGTGGATGAGAATTAAAAGGGTTGTCACGGGTAGGAGATGCTCCACTAGAAGATGACATGAATGTTTGTAGCAACCATGAGAAAAAGATGAACGAAAATATGGTTGGCAGTAACAGGAAAGGATGATTGTTGTTGTTCTTCCTGTTGAAGGAAAATTTCATAGTCAACAAGTTTATCAAACATTAGGAGAGTATCAAGAGTGCGGATTGATGCACAAAACTTACAATAAACAGGGTCAAGACCATATAAGACCCCGATGACAAGATCAAGATCATCAACAAAATGACCAATAAGCACAAGTTCATAGGCGATGGAGCAGATAGAGCGCAAATAGTCACAGACATTGAAGTCACCTTTGGTGATGGAGGAAAGTCGTTCTTTAAGAGACGTGATCCGTGTGTGTGACCGATTGGCATAAGATTTGGTCAATCTCGACATTACATCACCAGAGGAGGTAGCAAAGGTTATCACAATCTCTGCCTCAAGATCACAAGTACCTAAGAGAGCCAGAAGCAAATAATTATCCTGAAGCTTCCAAGCAAGAAAAACAAGATTTTCAACAGCTGCATCACCAATGTCAATCGTTGTTGGAGGACATGGAATGGGTGACAGAAACATAGTCGAGTACATTATTTGCAGTCAAGAATATAGGAATTTGCTTGTACCAGGCAGGGCAATTTGAGGAAGATAGTTTAATAGGTAGTTGAGTTGCTATGACGAGTTCCACAAGGAGGAAGCGATAGAAGTAGCAATGACCATTGATAGGATCAAAATTAACTACTTAAGCTTGTAGTTCAAATACCATATAGAGAAATATGATTTTTATATATTAAAATTATATATCATACACACATATATATATTATAAAAAGATTTATTTCTAAATAATTGTAATGGAAAGATATAAAAAATAATGAATAATATGGTTATAACCAAAGCTATAATTGAGGGTGAGTTTCATGCCTAAACATGATTTGTGAATGATTTTGTTTTTATGAATGGAGAGAGACTTTACAAATCTTAGATATACCAATTATTTAAAAAAAAAATACGAAATGGCTCTTGATAACCATCCTTAAAGAATTCTATTAGTAAAAAGTGTAACTGAAAAAAAGTTAATAAGAAAAAACAAATACATACGCAAAAGAATTCAGTAACTATAAATTACATATATTTAAAATTTTAGAAAGTAAAATTGAGAAAAAATATAAGAATCAAATTTTAAGATTTTATAAAATATATGGACTAAAATTATGATTCAAAAGTCCATTTATTTATATTTTAACTGTTTAACTTCTGGAAACCACTATTCATCTCCATTTTTCTTCTTCTTTCTATGTTCTTATTATTTTATATTCAAAAATATAGTAGACAAGAGTTCTTTCACTATTAATATAATAATAGTAGATACTCTTTGATGTAATAATAATAAATAGATAAACAGATTGAGATAGTGGATTTACCTTTTTGGTTTTTCTGCATTTACGTACCGAATAGGTTGTGATCATACACGATTGAGGTATGCCTTTTGCTAGTTATAGGTATTTACTAGTTTCAAATAAAGTAGGAGATCGCAAGAAAAATCAACATGTTAAAAGAGAAAGCTACATCTTTATCTTTTTGAACACGACTCTTCGTCTTTTTTTTTTTTCACACCATTTGTTACTTCACATGTTAAAAGAGTTTGGCAGAGAGCATTTCCGAAATTTACATTCATTTATAGTTTAACTATATATTGTCCTACAAAACCATGACTATTGTGCTGACCAAAGTATAAATATCATCTGCTGCATCCAATATAATATTTTTTTTACCACTATTAGAGATATTAGCTTCTCTATATTTGGAAGTATTAGAAACAAAAAGACATAATATTTTGTATGCTTAAATAATTTTTTCATTTTCATAAATTTTCAAATTTTATACTTATTATGCTCAATCATAAAAAATATCATTTTGGTCATCAATGAAGTTTTTATTTTTTGTTTTGATATCTATTACCATTCATTAAATGATGGGTTGTTATCTAAGTAGGATGTTAGTTAGTGATTATGACTTGTACATTTGCTTTTTTTTTTTTTTTTTAAATAATTGGTTTCAATAAATTTTTAGATTTTTTTTTTTTCATAATTATTTATTTTCCTTTTTTGTTTCTTTTTTTTTTTTTTTTATTTTTATTTACTTTTTTTTT
>Ga0123340_1002316_pt1 | contig 17076 bp, 6 predicted proteins | sample SirMexnodulemix_FD_89961 | JGI IMG/M metagenome (GOLD analysis project Ga0123340, IMG submission 89961) | Root nodule microbial communities of legume samples collected from Mexico - Siratro Mexico nodule mix | ecosystem: Host-associated > Plants > Roots > Nodule | place: Mexico: Nepantla... | reverse complement strand
TAATATTAAATATATTTTATTCAATAAATTATTGTCAATTTTATACATATTATTTCATTATTATTTTTAAGCATTTTTAAGTGTTATAATATTGGATTATCACTTTCAACTTTTATAAAAGGGATATTAGTTAGTTGGTTAAGTGTATACTATTATATTTTAATTTCTTAAAAATTAATGCAAAATTTATGATCGGTCCTTGAAGTTAACATAATATATCTTATATTGTTTTATGTTAGTGCTATTTAAAATATACTAATTTATAGTATTATGAATCAATATGCTTTTATAATATGAATAAGAGCAATAATTTATTTTTTAATATAAATGTTACATTTAATTTTTTTTTCAATTATAATTTTACATTCTTATAAATCTCTTTATATTTATTTCTTTTATCAATATTTATGTCCTTTGTCCATGTTCATCTTCTTTGTTTATATTTATTTTTTCATTCACCTCCATATTTTGTATCCATACTCATCTTTTTTAACGTCCTTCAAGGATAATCATCTATCTCTCTCAGGTACACTTGTCTCCTTTATCTGTACTTTTTTTCTCATTTCTTTCATTTATATCATTTTTTATTCATATTTATTTTCTTTATCAATTATAATTTTTCTACTTTTTTATTAAAAGAAATTAATGATATTACATTAATCAAACGACACAAATTAAATTAATATTAAAAATATATTTTATTTAAAGTCCACTTAGTAGATATTATTTTTTAATAAATAGTTAAACTCTTATAACTTTTAAAAAGAGGAAAATTTGGTAACAATTAATTACTAAAAGTAAATCTTTATATTATTGGATACGTACGGTTTTTAACTAAATAAAACTTAAAAAAAGAATCATTAAACTTGCTGACTTATTTTATCAAATTAGTTTGACCTATTGCATTAGATCATTGACTCTAACTGCAGTGTTGTCTATTTTCTTATCCAATTGTATGTAGCGGAAGGTTTTGCATTTTAAAGATGATGATAACTGATAAGGAATTGTCACCGAAAAAGCCCTAGTGAACGTGGTCGTCGTGGTTGCTAAAAGAAATAAGTGACATTATTTTCACAATCCCTCAAATGTTTATGATTAAAAATAGAAAGATACTTTATAACCGTTAAGAAACAGAGGGAAAAGTTAAAAGTAGGCAAAAAATAGAAAGGGTTAGCATTATCACAGAGAGTCATAGTAATAGAATTATGGAGAGAACATGGTTAATAATTACGTAGTTGGAATCCGACACGACCAGCGAAAAGGGACGTTGCATGGTATGAAAAGTCCTGCAACACTGCAACCACATGCGCTGTCTCCCCTTCACCAATTTAACACTCTTCACATTTTTTCAATCTTCTTCTTCAGCTACCATCCAAATAACCTTATCTACACTTTCATTACACCTATAAATAACCCTCACACCTGCTTCAAACACTCCAACAAGTGATCAACAAAACCACCACCAACACAACACGCTTTATTGCAAGTTATCATCACACTTGTGTCTACATGGCGAAGCTCAGTGTAAGAAGCAGCAAGAGAAGTGTAAGTGGCATTGTGAAGTTCAAATTCGTGGAGAAGCTCCAGAAGAGACTCTTACCAGGGAGAAGCAAAGAAGGGTCGGTTTCAAACTCAACGTACGTGCCAGAGGACGTGAAGGAAGGACACTTCGCTGTGATTGCTGAGGGTGGAGAGGAACAGAAGAGGTTCGTGCTGCCACTGAGTTGTTTATCCAACCCTACTTTTTTGAAGCTTTTGGAGCAAGCAGAAGAAGAGTATGGATTTGATCATGAAGGTGCAGTGACCATTCCTTGCAGGCCTAGTGAGCTTGAGAGGATACTCGCTCAGCAGTGGCATCATGAAGGAACTCAAACTTCTGGTCTAAGAAAAACTTACAGAAAATCCATGGTATTTTAACCAAACTATATATATTATTTAAAAAATAAATAATGATGTATATTGTGCTGGAATATTTAGTAAACTTTCGTTCCTGCACCTGTGGTCAAATTCATTTGACTGTCTAATTAATTCTTCCACCAAGAGCTAATAAAAAGTTCCGGCTCCAGTTACTCGCATAATGATCCTTTGTTTTTATCTTCAGTTTTTAGATTAATTTAACTTCTGTTTTAAGGAGAAACACCTATCTTGTTACTGGTTTATTTCACTCACCACCTTATGCAGATACTAGTATCATTTAGTTTGTCTTCATTGATCCTATCTTTACGAACCGTACAGTAATCAATGTATATGGTGCACGGTTTAATGTATAACGTTTTCTATTTTTTACAAAATTACGTGTTGCATCGTGTTATTAACGTAGGTTTACAATATTTATAGTAACAATTTTATTTTTGTTAAAATAAGATTTATATCTAGAACCAGACAATTCTAGCTGTGCATATTTGAATTAAATCTGGAAAGAGTACTGAAACATTTTTGTTTTAAAAGCAATAGTCTTTTCATTTATGTATTAGAACATGTATTGTAATATTTGTGTAACTCTAAACTAAAACATAACAGTATTTGTTTGTAAAACGTACGAGTCCCTCGAACATAAATGGACACTGGTACAAAACGATACAGTGTGTATTTGTTTAGGCACACAAACGTGACTAAGTCAAATTCTTAAAATTGGCGTTCAGAGGGTTTTGAAAAGGAAAACAAAACACTGTCACCAGTATTAATTACTGCGATATTTTGTCCTTCAAACGTGTGAACTTCCAACCTAGAGTTGCGTGTGTTCATTACTTTGTTCACGGCCAAATAAACGCACCATAATAATAATATGATTATTAAAACAGTAACTAGAATTCAAAACAAGACGTGACGTCTGAAATTTGTAAATTATAAACAAAACATGTTATGATAATCTGAAACTGCTTTGCAAACTATAAACAAAACATGTTATGATAAAATGCTGGGTTTTTTGATGAAATATCTTGAACTTGTCTCTGCTCCCACCAGCTAAGATGCACTTTTTGGTCTGTCTATTCCCACCGAGTCAAAAGGTGTTATGATAATTACGGACATCCTTACTCGTAATGAAATTATGGCTGTGACCAATGATTCTGCTGCTTGTCGACTGACTTTAATGCTATGCTATGCAATGCAAGTTTTTTGGCATTTATATTCATGTATAAAGTTGCAATTTGGGAGGGTACCAGCTGTCAATGTACTATGAATAATGCAAAATACACACACTAATACTCAGCTTTGTGCATCGCCATAACACACTCACACTACTACTCAAGTTCGGCCAGGGCATGAAAAATAATTATCATGAATGAAGACACACCCATGTTTATTTCGTCTCTTCTACGTACCTAAGAGAGATACTTCATACAAAATTTAATTGCTTAGTTAACAGATTTATTCTTAATCCTTTCCTATTGACTAATCACCCGTGATTAGAGGAATAATAGTCTCTACCATCCAAATCCGTTTTCACAACTTATAAGAACTAAACTAGGTTTGGACAAATTTTCTTTTAATTGAAATTAGTTTCTTTAAAAAAGTTTAAACTGAGGTATAAACTAATTTTTTAAAATAATTAATTTTTTTCTCAGCAACAGGTATATAGTAGAAGTGGCACAGGGATGCCAAACCCTTAACAACATCGCACAAGGGGTGCCAAGAGCCCTAATTATTTTTTTTTTTAACTTATACATAAATTAATTTTAAGTATAATTTATGACAAACTCATTTAACCTTCTTTTAATTTTTTAAATCTTTGTAAAAAAATTTCATCGAAAACGTGTCATAATTATTGAGATATGAATGGTAAGCAAATGTCAAGTAATTGTATGACGGAGTAGCAAAGTTAAAATACAAATACAAAAGAGAAGTATGAAAGTGTTTTGGTTAAATAACATGTAAGTACAAAAGTCCACAAACATAATTATTTAAGATGTTATATTAAATATGATAACAAATTCATTTGCCCCGTTAAACCATAACTCAAATATAAAGATGTTTTCGTCTTTGGATTCTGAATAATAGTCGAATTATGAAGTTGGTTTTGAAGATGAAGAAGAAGAAGGGTTATGTTATGGTCGACAACATGAAGAGGTTAATTGATACCGTGTAAAGTTATCCAAGTTAAAAATGTGTTTTTGACGGAACACGAGTCAGATTATGCTAAGTCATATCATAGTTATGAACTCTTTTAGGACTTGTCATCATCAGGATAGTGGGGGATGTTTGTAATGTTGTGGTGTATGGGACGTTTAGTCTAATCAGAAAAGCTTCAGTATTTTGAGTACATCTTGTACACAAATATATATAATATTATTTTTTCATATAAACAAAAATGTATTCAATGTGATGTACAAAGGTCATACCATTGTAAGTATACATTTGACCATTTGACTTGTTTCATAAAACGTGTTCCATGCTTATCTGTCAAGCAGTGGTTGGCAAGTAACACAAATCTATAACTGGTACTTTATCAGGTTGGTTAAAATTTATCATAGATTAAAATTGGAAGAGAGTATTACAAAATAAAAGGTAAGTTTTTAGGAAAAAAATGAGGGCTCTGGTGATTTTCTTGTTTCCGAACCATAATTGTATAGTTCAATATGAGAAACCAAATATGAGGGCTTAGGTATTTTTTTCATGTTCTAGAATCAAATTTACAGAATCAAATTTACAGAGGGAGATGTAAAATTAATAAATTAGTCTACATAATTAACCTTAACTGGGAGACACAAACTTTCTTGAGCAATGATATTTGACAACTTACAGTCATTTATCAATTAAATAAATTATTATTTTATTATAATATAATATTTTATTATAAAAAATAGTTTTAGTATAGTTGTATTTTATAAATATATTATTGAACTTTCTTTATATGAAGGACATCTGCAGTTGGAGAGTATATACAATGCCCATGGCCCAATTTTATGGAATTAGATTAAGGAAGAATTTAGAAGGGATTAAACAACTTATTTACGCTTTTAAGTAATGACTTTATAGAATATTCATAAGTTATTCAACCAAATTTGTAAACATATTTCTAAACAAAGCTTATGAATACGGTTTTATGCAATAATTAATGAGTTTACTAGTGGCACATGAAACACGTTTTTGCTTGCTATGGAATTGGGAGGTGAAGAATTATGAGGAAGTAGGGGGTAACTAGTGGCATTAATGATGAATATCATACACTCAGGATACAACATATCATTCATAACATAAGCCGCGCACTATCAGATTCGGATAGAAATATGTATTACGTCTACCGTCGCCTGTTATATATCATGCTAGTCAGCAACCATGATTTCTAACCTTCTCAAGCCTCAGGTTGTAATATAAACATGCAATTAGACAAAAGTGACATCAATTTTCTTCAGTTAGATAAACCAGACTTTGATCTTAAGTGCTCCTTAAAATCCATAATGTCACCTTCCCATCTGGTCACAGCTTGATCAGCGCAGACCCATATCTCGTGGGCCACTTGATTTATGAGCCTAAAATCATGACTAACAAGCACCATGCCACCGTCCCATTCATTCAATGCCTCAGCCAATGAGTCAATTGTTTCAATATCTAAATGGTTGGTTGGCTCATCCAGAAGTAGTAAGTGCGGCTGTCTATAAGCTAACCATGCGAATATCACGCGGCTCCTCTGCCCGTCAGATAAATTCTTCATCGGCATCACCTGCGCTTTACCCGACAGTCCAAATTTACCAATAGCTGCTCTCATCCTCTCCTCCTCATTTCCAGGGTACTCTTTTATCATAAACTGGAGAGCAGATAATTCTAAGTCTAACTTTTCAGCCAAGTGCTGGTGAAACTGTGCAATTCGAAGGTGATTGTGGCGTCGAACCATGCCGTCTATAGGTACCAGATCGCCAGTCATTAGCTTCAGTAACGTACTCTTCCCGGCTCCATTGGGTCCAACCAGAGCAATTCTGGAGTCTAAATCAACTCCAAAGTCAAGGTTCTTGTAGATCAGATTATCAGGAGTGTAACCAAATGTCAACTCAACAAATTGGAGGACGGGGGGAGGAAGTTTTCCCACATCAACAAAGCGGAATACCAAAATTTTGTCTCTTACCACCTTCTCTGTGAGTCCACCCCGCTCCATTTTTGCAAGAGTTTTCTCTTTACTCTGGGCTTGGCGTGCAAGTTTTGCTGATCCATGACCAAATCGAGCTATATATTCTTTCATAGAGGCAATTTGCTCCTGCTCCCATTTGTACTGCTTCATCTGGTTCTCTTCAAGCTCAGCACGTGTCTGAACATATTGATCATAATTACCAGTATAGAGCTTCAGCTTCTTGTTTTGCATGTGGATGATATTTGTGCAGACACCATTAAGGAAATCCTGGGAGTGTGAAACCACAACCAGAATGCGGTCAAACTTCTTCAAATTCTCTTCTAGCCACACACAAGCCTCCAAATCTGCAAATGTATTTTTAAAAAACTATGAATCGGCAATTATTCCAGGACCAGAGGTGAAACATACTGACAGATGTAACTAAAAAAGAAAAGCAAAAACATCTCGTATAAAAACAAATAAATTGAATTTAAATTGAGAGTACAACAAAAATAGCATCAATGATGGATGTGGCTAAGATTGTACTGTATCAGTTGCATTAGCAGAAATACAACCACCATAAAATAAAATGACAACGCAGAGCAAAGGCTCGACAATGTCTCAAGTAAAATACAATACGAATTTAGAAAGATCTATGAAATTTGGTTGACATGTAAGAGTAAAAACAAATGGATCTGGCATTCACAAAATCAACCATGTGGAAAGCATCTAGCGATATATTATCCTACCCTGAAAAAATCATGCTACGGCAATCCATTTTTCGTACTCTAAAGCAGGCACCAAAGAAAAATTGCTCTGAAAACTATACTCAGAGGCCTACCCCCGGGTAAACCAGGAGGATTCAACAAATTCAGGACTACTATTTGATGGACATAAATTATAAAATAGATAAAGAATCTGCAGGGCCTTCCACTTAAAATCACAAATGAGTCAGCAGAGAAATTCATCACACCAGTCACGTGAAATTCAATACATAAAACATGGCAAGTAATATGAGTAATAAGCCACCAAAAAACCTTTTTATCTAGGAAGGAGGAATGATACCGAGATGATTGGTTGGTTCATCAAGTAAAAGAATGGTTGGGTTCATAAACAGAGCACGAGCTAAAGCTATCCTCATTCTCCAGCCACCAGAAAAATCACGGGTCTTCTTTGCCTGCATCTGCTTGTTGAAACCAAGACCAAATAAAATTTCAGCAGCACGCTTTTCTGCTGTTGATGCATCTAAGGCTTCCAATCGTTCATAAATACGTTCAAGAGTTTCACCACCCCCATCATCCTGGACCCAAAACCAACTAAGTGAGCCAGTGATCCAGATGCATAAAATGTGGAGCAAAACAGATTCTATACTACTAAACATACCTGAGCTGCCAAAACTTCAGCTTCTTTCTCCAATTTCAACCTTTCTTCATCACAGCTTATGACGGCCTCCAATGCAGACATGTCAGAGGCTTCAATTTCTCTGGTAAGGTGATAAATATCCATGTGATCTGGAATAGGTAGCTCTCGACAACCTATTGCAGTAAGAAGGGTAGATTTTCCACAACCATTTAATCCAAGCAAACCATAACGTCTGAAAGGAATATACGGTAACCATAATCACTGAAAAATATTAGTTATGAATTACAGCATCCAAACAAAAAGCAGAACAAAACAGTAAGGATGACAAACCTTCCATAATTTAGCTCCAATTCAGAATCAACTATCAAATCATGTCCATGGAAAGTAACTGAGAGAGATTCTATCTGTAATTACAGCATATATACGTCAATCAATAATGATCATTGTAAGACACAAATATTTTTAGTACATAAGATTAGTGTATTAACCTACAAGAATTCGTTATTGGAGAGTATTTTGTTACAATAATGAATGAGAACCAAGTTTTTTACCAATGCTATAAACCCAATTGTTTAGGTAGGCACTCATGCAAGCTAAAATAAGCCAAAAGACCCACTAAACTGGGAATGTCTACCACATTTTAAAGAACTTAACTATTGCAGGTATTGAAAACATGTACTAATAATTAAAGTTTTGCACAGATTATTCTCTGTCACTTTTTTATTTCCAGGGAAGAATGGAGTATATGCATACAAAAAAAAGGTAGAATATTTTTGTTAGAGATTCGAACATCATCTAAATCATCTAAAGATATGACGAAATGACCAAATTACAATATATGACGAAAAGACCAAATTACCATATATAAGCTGGTCAAACTCACCTTACAAAATATCCAGTTTTGTAGAATTGAATTAGGTTTAGACCACTTTCTAAGATGTTATCAAAGTTCATCCCAAGGAGACTTGTGGTGTAGGGTTGAGTTAGGCATAAACCCACTTTCTAAGAATTTTCAATTAAAAATATTATGGAAATTTTTCTTAAAAACCAAAGGGAAACATTGAGCAAGAAACAATTAATGACTGGGACTCTAGAATCTAAACTCTGGTGATGTGATATAAACTATGTCATCCATAACAGCATAACTGCAGACAAATATTATCAATATATTACAGGGAGCAAAATGTTTGGCACCAAGGTATTTAGGTAGCTTAGGGCATCAAGGTAACTACGCAAGTACTTTGGGAGCAATGAAATGTATTTGTATCCTCTAATAAGAAAACAGGAAATAAACTATTCAATTATTTAGAAACCAGTTTCTTTGTTCTAGACCAAACCTCTTCAACATTTTACCGTTTCGGCGAGGGTTACATAAACTAAATTAACGCTTTTCCTAAACAGTCAAAAGAAAGACGTTACAAGCATTCTAAACTCACCCTCAATCACCAGAACCGAAACACCAAATAGACAAACTCAAACTAAACATTACAACACTAACCAACACAGTTAAAAATAAAACAGAGTATCCCACGTGTACTCACCCTAATATCCCTGGAAAGAGGATGAGAGCAGAGGACGCCGGTGCAGGTTCGATCGGAAATCTGAAGCTCCCCAATTCCGTAGGCGAGCTTGTCGGCCGGCTTCTCAGAGGACGACGTTTTGGAAGAAGCAGCTGCCGCTTTGCCACCTCTCTTGGCCGCCGCCGCCGCCTTCTTCTGTGCGGCTTTCTTCTTGCTTGCGTCAGAGACCATCTTCAATATCTAATCTCTGAATAGCAACAATCAAGTAGGAACTCCGAAAGAGAAAGAAAAAACAAAACAAAATATAAATAGCTGAATATGAAAGCGAAAATCAGAGGGAGGAAATGCAAACCTTTGGTGAAAGTGTGAGAAGACGATAGATCAAGAGTGATTGATGGTGCCGTGAAAGTGTAAAATTCCGATGAAGCGAAGGCTTAGGGCTCAGAGCTTCGGGTGCATCGGAAGGAGTAGGAGGTGAGGTTTGGTACATATAGAAGTGTGCGCTTCCACGTGTCCCCTCCGGAAGGACTTGCCTTAACCCTTTTGCTTGCAAATACTATTATAAATTCAATAGAATGTTGTAGAAAAAGGTAGTCCATGAATTTTGGACCTGAAAATATCTTAGTAACTTTTTTTTTTTTTCATTATTATATCTTCAACTATTTATATTCAACTCTTTCTGATGTCAACTATCCAAGATCATTTTCCTACCATTACACGGACAATTTTTTGCGTCAATAAAATAACTTTTGAGTGGAACACAAATTATACACATCACAATAATTTGAATATGTCTTTAGTTTCCCAAATTTGGGATAGTTTAACTTTTTATCTCATTAATATGGTTAGAAGTTAGATTTGATGTCACTACACGTATTTCCTCTATTTGATATAGAACATCACGTAATTTCTCACAAAGATTATTTTGACAATATCCCAATTGGAAACTTTTTGTGGTGGAGGTGTCAAAGATTTGGTGTAATTTCGTGAAGACATGAAGAAGAAATTCTGCATAACTTCTGCGCATGTACTAGTACAGAGACACTACGTGGATGCAAAAGAAAAAACAACCAAAGAAAGAAAGACATGTGATGGAGAGAGAAAATGATATTTTATTCACTTTAAAAAGCATAAAAATTCTCTATGAGAGTACAAAGTCCTTTAAGTCATATTTTGACATTTTTGATCTTTCATACTCTTTAATACTAATATATAATATTATTTTATTAATATATAATATTTTATCAATAAAAATAGTGTCAAACAGTGTAAATAATAGTATTAAAGTAGCATTTTCCTAAATAGACAATAGACAATAGAAAAAACAGAAGAACTAGAGGAAACTAAAAACTGAAAAAAGCAAAGGCACAAAGTGCGCTACAACCTTAGGCCATGTATGTTCATCAAACCTAACTTGATATGAAGAGATTATTGCTAGTTCTAGAGGCTTAGGAAATATATGTGCAGCTTATTTAGAAGAAGGTAGGAAGTAATTGGAACAACTTTGCCTCGTGTTTTACTTAAACAATAGGACACATGAGGGAGAAAGAAAAAAAATATTATATTCACTCTAGAAGCAAAATACTGATGAATCAAAACAAACAAAAATACAAAACATATTAAACAAATAATAGAAAAACAAACTTTTAGTTACATTGAGAATGTATTAATGCTTTCTCTTCACAATAAAATTTTGTTTTGGTATTTCTATGCAACTAGTTTGGTGAATGATATCAACATTATTATATAAATCCTTATAAGAAAACTCACTTCATTATTAGATCTTAAGATCTTATTTTAGTTCTAAACTGATCATGTATTAGGTTAAACTGGATATAGCATGGTTAGTTTCAGTTTTACTTCTCATAAAGAAAAATCTAAGAATAAAGATTATGATCATCTACAACAATTAAGAAAAATATATAATAGATAAAATAGCAAAATCAGTATATGATGAATTTAATATTAGATGAACTTAGAGTTTCTGTTCTCATGAATTTAATATTTGATAAGAGTCATGTAAATTTTCTGTTCTAGTATTTACAGGAAATATAAACGTTCATGTAGCTTAACTAAACCAATCATTTTCAGTAAAAGTGTGTCTTAAATATGACATTGCTTAGACGAGAAAATCAAAATGCAATTAAGAGATTTAACAACAGGATGAACAAAAACAAGATTGAATATGGACTCCGGTATGTAAGGAACATCATATAAGAAAAATTGATATGATATTTGAATTGTTTTCGCATGTTTAGCATAGCATGAGAATTGTTTGACAATTTTATAGTTATAAGTCTTATTTCATAAAAACTTGTAAAATGAGATTTAGAGTGACTAACATGATTTGTTACTCTTCTGTCCAAAATCTGAGAACCTTGAATGTACTTACCATTCTTGGTCTTCTAAAAGGAAAACTCACTAGTGAAGTTTTCCAATTTATGAGTAGACTTAACTTTTGATTCTTGAATGATCTTCAAGATTAAATTTAAATTGAGCATTCTATGGCTAAGAGTTTCTTTATCAATATTGTTAGTTTTATCATTGGCAGTGTAGTTCATATAGAGTAACAACATTTATTAAAAAAAAAAACTAGATTTACCTATTGTCAAAATTCGTAGGTAATGACTAAAATCAGTGGGTAATCAGACATTACCCACGGATTACCGACGAATCAAAATCCGTAGGTAAATTTCCCACAAACTGTTATCGATGGGTAATTTTTCCACATAATTTATATGGGTATAAGTTTATATTACCCACTAATATTGATCCGTGGGTAACATCATAATTTTTTTATTATTTATAATTAAAATTTATGATTATCAAGATTTTTTTTATATCTTTCTAATTGTCTCATTATTTATTATCATTTTTATTTTTATTTATTAATGATATATTATTTTTCTACTTATCTCATTATTTATTATTATTATTGATATTATTATTCTTATTATTTAGGATTATTGTTAATGTTATTACAAATATTAATAAAATTGCTACCCAAAACCTTTGAATGTCGAATAATTATGTTTCTTTGGGTTTCCAGTATTTATCAGTTAAAATTATGTTCCCTCTTAATTTCCTTTCTTGTTGTAAAATAAGAAAAAATACACAATTAACATTGGATAGAGATCCATGAGTAAGATTTTCAGACCTTTCAAAAAATACATAACTTATTCGGAATCCTCGTGCTTAATCATGTTTCTCATCAAACACTAACTACATTTACCATACAAATATATTTTGGAGTTGGTCTTAATGAATCACCTTTTTCTCATAAGATCTTCAAATTTGTAAAGAATTGAATTATGCTAATTTCTCATTACTTGATTGAATGGTTTTCTTGCAAAAGATCAAAAATCCTAGAATAATCTTTCTTATAAAACATTTCTTTCAAATCTTTCTAAAGTTTCACTGCATTTTCTTTATGTACGGTGTTTTGCACTATTTTCTCGTTAATAGCTTGAGTGATCCATGATATCATTATAACATTACATTTTTCCCATGTTTTATAAAAAGATGTTTCTTGTTTGGTATAACAGAGAATTTGTCTACAAACTTTAGTTTTATAGTCATGCTCCACATGTGATAATTCGTACCATTAAGTTGTATGTTTATCAAAATCAGAGAATTTGTGTAGTACCATTGAGTTGTATGTTTATCAAAATCATACCAACTACCGGATGAAGATAATAGAGGCTAAAAAGGATTATGAGAATTATCTATGTTGTAGGCATCCATCAAACTCTCCATAAAAAAAAGCAAGACAACAAATAAGAAAAATAAACAAAAAATTAAGAAAAAAAGAAAGTAAAGGCACAACAGAAGCAAAACAAAGTCTGAATCCGCTCTAATATCGTATTGAAAATTTTCTATGATGAATGCATGAAAGGTCTGACGTAATTTCACAAAGGCATAAAGTAGAAATTCTAGATAACTAATGTATGAATGCATGAAGAAAAGCTACGTGCATGCAAAAGAGAAGAAAAAAAAAAAAACAAAGACATGTGAAGGAGAAAGAAAAAAAATATTACATTCACTCTAGAAGCAAAAAAATTGATGTATCAAAAAAAAAATACAAAGCATATTAAACAGACAACAAAAAAACTAAAAGGAACTAAACACTGAAAAAAACAAGAGATACAAAAGGCGCAACAACCCTTAATTACAAGTATAGAATGTAAAATATTCTTCCATTCGCAGTTTTTCTTCATTGGGAAAAAGTGGATAAAGAAAAATTCTAATGAAACCGCTCAAAATGAATAGGACTATGGAAAAAGAATTCATGAATTATATCAATAGGAATATGTACCGAGTTTGATTCTCAAAGATTTTCAAAATACTTAGACAAAGATAGTGCTTCTCTTAAACTAAGAAACAACACAAAATAAATAGGTTCTTCTGCTACAACGCTTACGACGACAAGACGAATCAGGTAAGCTACATTGACAGGTGCCATAAATGTTGGTGACAAAAACAATATGGTCGTCCTCAACATTTAGACAAAGGAAAATGGTGTACTTAAAGTCCAATAATAACAATAAAGTCTACATAGGTTGAACAACAAAAGAGTCTATCAATCCCAAAATTCTCTCTATGCTATCCACACCTAGCTCAGAAAAAGGATTATCTTAAGTAAAATTATCTTCACATAATGTGACAAGCATGGGGATTTTCATCACTGAACATTTCTGATGCAGGATAATATTGACCCATGTAGTTGTATTGACCATAACCATAACCATGACCGTAACCACAACCATGACCACATGCAGGTACCATATGATTCTCATTGTTTTGCTCAGCTTTCACCTTGCCATTACCATCTCCCTCGCTCTCCTTATCATTATCTCCTTCATTGCCACCCTTTTTCTTCTTCTTGGAGGAGCCATTCCCTCCCTTGTCACCTTCTTTCTCACTTTCCCTTTCCTTCTTCTTTTCGGTGGAGCCATTCCCTCCTTTGTCACCTTCTTTCTCACTTTCGCTTTCCTTTTTCTTCTTCTCCTTCTCCTTTTCCTTTTCTTTCTCCTTCTCCTTATCCTTCTTGGGGGGAACCACCTCAACCTTCTTCTTAAACTTCTCCGACAACTTCTTCACCAGAGCTGTCACGTCCATTGTGCCCTTCACCATCACCATCCCCTTCTCCCTGTCTGTACTCACTTCCTTAACCCCTACAACACCATTCCAACACGTGTCAAAAACCACAAACAAAAATAAACACTAAACCCAAAAAAAAAAAACAAAAAAAAAAACACCTTTGATCTTCAACATTACCCTACGAATCCTATTGGAGCAACCTTGGCACGGGCAAAGATTAAGCACCTTCAACACCGTTGTTGTCACCGGAGCCTTTCACAAAAGCCAACAAATAAAAAAAAAATCAAATAAATAATAATAACTAACTCTCAAATTAATATAACAATAAACCTCTTTGTCTTTGGTTTTCTTTTCGTTGTTTTTGGGCTTGTTTTCCTTGTCCTTGTCCTTGTCTGGAACAGGGGAGGCAACATCAACATTCTTCTTCGTCTTCCCAGAAAGTTTGTCCTTTGGTTTGATGGGGTCAACGCTTTCGGTCCTGATCTCCGGCTTCAAACTCTCCACGCCTTCAACATGAACCAATTTCAATGCTTCAGTTAAGTCGGATAAAAGAAACCAAGAGTACACAATAACAGCAAAAAATTAATTAAAATTTGAGAGGGAAAACATGTTTGTGTCTTTGTTAAAGTTTGGAAAGCGTGCAGGCATTTGACTATTTTTGAAGCGCATTCGTCACAGTGCATGTCGATCTTCAAGACAAGCGTGGTCGGGTAAGACGATGGCGTTTCCTCATTCTTCCTTCCTTTCTCGTTCTTGTGACCATCATCGCTTTTCTTCGCCTGTTTCTGTGCGCAATTCAAACGAAGAGGTTAACATCTAACAATGTACACAGAAAAGAGGAATGGAATCGAATTTCAACCTGACCCATCAAACTGGCAAAAAACTGTGACAATAACTGACTGATAAATTTTGCGGTGGTGGAGAGTGAGAAATACGAGGTACGTATATTTATACAAGTGGATCCCATCTTTGTATATTCCTTTTGTAATTTTTTAATAATATTAATTTCCGATTTTCCCACTGGGTTGGGCCATTAACAAATGTATAGATTTCGGCATCTTTGCTTTCTCACTTTCCAGACAAATTCTTCCTGCACCTCCATGATCTCATCTGCACCTCTATAGAATTTTAAATTCTAAAAATATCTTTATTAAAATGATGAAAAATTAAAAAAAATAATGTTGACGAGGTAGTGTTTAGTATATAAATTATAAATTCATGAAAAATTTACAAATTAAATAAAAAATTAGGAAGTGAAATTCAGTTTATAATTTATAAACTAGAGACCACCTTATTCAGTTTACAATATAAAAAAATTTACAAACTAGCCTGTGAGTAGGTAAAGATCATTCGGTTTACAATTTTATAAATCTTTGTAAACCGAATGATCCATATCGAACTATAAATAATAATGTCTACTCAGGCCATTCGGTTTGGAAATAGTTTTAAAATGTAAACCAAACTCCGATTTAAAAAAAATAATAATCTTTTCCTTCGTTCTGTCAATATACTAAAGCACAGCAGAGAAAAAAAAAAAAAAAATTGGACAACAGCGAAAAGAGTAACCCAATACCCAAAAGGAACACCAAAAAGAAGGAAGGAACCACCAACGAATGCAGAGATCATGTCTGTGAGATGTTTGGTGTGATGAAGGACAAGCCCTGGCTACGTGGGAGTGCAACGGAGGTGTATGGTGGCGTTGACATTTGCACTTCCATGGTGGATTTTCGTTCATGGGGTGCGAGTGTTGGGGACTTGAGATAGTTTTCAGCAGTGCAGGCAGACTCATAATCTTCTATTTTAACGATATGGTAAACCCCACCCCTTCGAAGATACTAGTGCGAATTCTGAGAAAAAGTCATTTGGTATATATATGAGGAGGTTAAGAGCGTTTTGGGGTTATATAATTTTAAATTGAAGATAAAATAGATTTTTTAAATCAGTATGGAGGTGTAGGACGAGGTCATGGAAGTGGAAGAATCCGTCCACTTTCCCCTCTCAGGCACAATATTTTGAATGTATATAAAAATATGAAATAATATTTATTGTCTAAATGTTACAGAAGCACACTTTGGTGGCAAATCAAGGTGTCAGATAAATATGTCTAATAATTAATTTTAAGCAATCGTATCATTCTTTTTTATTGAAAAATATGATTCGGTTAATTCTTTATCAATTATTAGAATTAAATATAATCAAAATATTATATAATCATTATTTTATTTATCTATTCAATTTGTTAGTATCTTTGTTATTATGTAAATGATAGATCTTAATTTAATGAATTGTTTTATTTTTTTCCTTAATAACAATTAATTATAAATATGTCTCTCTCTCTATATATATATATAAAAGTTCATATAAACATACCAGCTAAATTGTAATTTGATAAAGAAAAACTTGAATTTGTATTTTTTTTAAGATTCATCGTAAATTCATGAACTATTTTATCATTTTCAATTAAATTATTAAATTATGATTTTTTAATTAAGTCGTTGAACTTGTATTTATTTTTTAACTGAGCTTTTCTTGCCTGATTTTTGTTATGAAAATAATCACAATAACCTAATTAAAAAAATCAAATTGCTCAAAACCCATTGAATAATTTAAAAATAAATTAGAAACTATATAAGAATATCCTTTACTTCTTAAACTTACTTACAATTTTGAATTTGACATTGTGATTTAATGTTAAATTTTTTAATAGATTATTTTGAATGCAAGACTTATAAGAAAACATGTTTCTAACATACTATTATTCAAGTTGGTCAAATTACGAATTTATGAGTTATTATTTTCTAAACATATACATTTTATTTTATTCAATGGGTGTTAATGTTTTTGTCCTCCATATTTTCCATTCCCCATTCAGTGCATTAATTTGAAATGATTTAGAAACAGCTCATAAAGATTTGATAATATATATCTCATGGAATGAGTTTTGCATGAGTGAGAATACTGACTTAAAAATGAAATAGTTTTCAATGCAAACTACAAAATGTAAAAATGTGATCATTTTTTATGCAAATTATAAAATGCTAGAAGTAGTGT
>Ga0123340_1002314_pt1 | contig 17077 bp, 11 predicted proteins | sample SirMexnodulemix_FD_89961 | JGI IMG/M metagenome (GOLD analysis project Ga0123340, IMG submission 89961) | Root nodule microbial communities of legume samples collected from Mexico - Siratro Mexico nodule mix | ecosystem: Host-associated > Plants > Roots > Nodule | place: Mexico: Nepantla... | reverse complement strand
TATTTTATTTTTATTATTATTTTATAAATTTATTATTAATATTTTTATTATTATTTATTAATAATGAGTATTATTATAAATATTAATAAATGATATTTATTTTATTATATATGAATATAAATATTAATAAATTAAATATATAAGAAATGCAATCAAAATTTCGTAAACCCCACAAATCTTTACTACTTTGCGAAAAATTACTGTTGGAAGGATATGTTCTCGAATTCAGATTTTAAGTAGTATTTTAATTCTTGAAATGGTAAAATTCAGGTTTTAAGTAGTATTTTAATCTTTGAAATGCTAACTTTCATAATAAAGAGTCTTTTCATTTGAATCCGTCTTAAGAAGCAAACAGCGCTTAAGAAACTAAAAAGTTAATTTTTTATTTGAAAAAAAAAACTCAAATTCTAAATAAAGATAAAATATATTAAGTATTTTTATAACTTAAAATTAATTTATGTATCATACCTTAACGAGAAGATAGTGAAAAACTTTATATAAGTTAGTTTAGTTTATGTAAAATTTTATTTATTTTATTATTTCTCTGTAAATAGAAAAATTATCCAAAATATAAGTAATAAAATATATTATATCAATCATTCATTAAAAATGAGCTATTAATGTTTAGTTGTTCAATTCCATTGTTAAAATATTAGCAGTGTTTTATTATGAATGACTGAGAATAATTATTTATTTTATCTTTGTTCACTTGAACTTAGAGAAGCCAAACAAGAAAGAGAAAGAAACTGAAACGTGGACGATGAACCAAACACTTGAGGAACGAGGATCAGCACAAGTAACTCATACGCGAGCTCTCGAAACTTGACAGGGAAAAAACCATAAAATGGGTCAGCGGTTAAAATTACCTCCTGCTTGAAACGGTATGAGTGCAATGACATAAACAAACTTATGATTATGAGATGATTGAATGTCTTCTTTAAAGGAACCCAATCATAGGTAGCAGCTGCTGGCAGGATAAGTGTAAATACTCAAGTGTTGAAAAAATCTCAAAAAGTGGTGTATGTTTAACACCACTGAATTATTTTTAATGATGGTTGAAAATGGTTTATAATATTAAAATTCGAATAATATGATAATGATAACAACTGTTGTTATTTTTAGATGAGTCATTGTCGTTTCATTAACATGATAAAAAAATTATCGATTCATTGATGTAATAAAAAAATTATTGTGATGTAGAACTATTTTTTCTCTCTGCGCAGGATATTTTTCTTCTTCTGCTATAGTTGTTCTTCTTCTTGTGAAGACAGTCGTTCTTTTTCTTCTTGTGAATGTATTACTTTTAATTAACCGTATAACATTGACAAAAGTCACAACACAACAATTATCATAATCTTTTTTGTTTTCTCATTGAAACAAAACAACTCCACAACAAAAATAGTGAATGATGTTGACATAATAGACCACCACAAAAGCACTTAAAAATTGTGGAGGAAGAATAACCAATAGAAAAAACGATGGAAGAAAAACATTTTGTTGGAGATTTAATGAGACTTTTGACTATAATTATTTATATAACTATCATTATTTCTACTTATGACGATGATTCTAACCATCATCAAAATTATGCTATTTCAAAACTTGTTAGTGTTACTACAACAATTAAAACTTGTTATGTTATGCTATTTCATTAAAAAAATTCTATTTTAACATTAAATTAATTAAAACTTGTTAGTGTTACTATAACAAAAAATAATTTTAGTCAAGGTTATATTTTACGTTTTCAACAGTTTTAATTACTGTTAAGTGTGTGTTTATTCGTGGTTTGTCTTTCCTCGAATGGATCTAATGTCGGTAACAGACTATCTCGACGATTTTCCTAGAATGACAATTATTTTTCCGCGATTTTTTAAACCCTATTACTCTGGGAGGTTTCTGAACTCTTGTTACTGCCGGCAATTCTTAAATCCCGGTTATAGTCGGTGTTTTCTAAACCTCATTACTGTCAGCTGTTTCTAAATCTCCCTTAATTTCATCTATAGTATCTTTTTTAATGCTTTATATCTTTTTATCCATCTAATTTTGATAATATTATAAATGAGATCGTTTTTTTAAAACACTACTCAATAAGAGTCGTATATAATAAATTAGTAGATTAATCATATGTACCGTACATCGTGCCGTTCAATTGTGCTTTCAACTCACTAAAGAATCCCAAAAAGAGTAAACAAACATATTCATGACTGATATACTAATACAACTCACTCCGATGAGAAAAATACGAGACACCTTATTCATACGAAAGTATAGGAAACTATTCTTCATATTTTGCCTTTTTATTTTTCTGATCTAAAAATTGCATTGGACTTGTAGTTAAAAACATTTTAAATTTTTTTTCCTGCATAATGGTTCTGCAAAACATTTGTAAAAGAGAAATGAGGATTTTATATTAAAATGGACCCATCCTTAACATTATTTCAAACCAACAATATGGTTTAAATGAAATTACCAGAGCAGTAGTCTCCCATTTGGAGGCTTTAAAGTAGTAGATTTGTTCATAATGGTAGAGCAGTGAAACATAGTATTTCCTCAACACAAAAGAAGCATTTGTAGCATAGAAAATTTAAGACTGAAGTTACCTCTTTCCATTTCCTCTCTCTGATTATCTGAAAGACAGTTGAACCAGATATAACTTTTAGTACTACAGCCAGAATAGTGAAAATATCATATAGAGACATGCAAACTTTATTTCCATTCAAACCATAATATTAGCTATAGAAGTATGGAGGACAAAAGATACCCAAAAACTTCTCATGACAATTTTCTATCATAGTCTTGAACAAAAAAACTCAAGAAAAAATATTAAATACAAGCTAAATTGAACTAGATTTAATCAAAATTTATAAAAGCATAGAAACCCTTATTCACAAATACAATACAATGATCTTGAACATTGAAACCTCCTTTGATAAACCTCAAAGTAATGAGGAAGGAAATTCATTGACATACTGATAACAGAAACATTTCAGCCAGCTTTAGTGCATATTCAATAACTACCTATAAATTTGTAGTAAAAACACTATGGGTTATTTGAACTGGCAAAGTTCCCCAGGACCACATTAAACACCAGTAAATATTAGTTGATTTAATACAAATTCAGTTGCACATGATCCATTCATCTCACAACTAATTTTATAAACCTCCATTTGATTTTATTATTGATTGGTTAGAGTAGTGCTTATTAATCAATAAATTATTTACACTTGATAAAATTAGTAGAAATATTTATTCAGTACCTCTTTTACCTCTTGTTAAATAAATACAAGTTATTACCAAAAAAGTGTCTTTGTTCCAATAATTGCCCAGAAGAATTTTGAAATCGGTCCAACATTTCAATATCGTATCTTGTAATTGTTTCATGGAACATAACTTAAACCATTAATATTTAAAATTAATTATTAATTATAATAAAATAGTTTATAATCCTTTTCACTTATCTCTAATGAGACAATAATCAAGTTATCCCTTATGCAAACTCCGAATATACCTTAAATTAGTGTGCGCAGCACGCCATCTCTCTAATCATCCCTTAAACATGAATTAAATTGAGCATTAAATCAAATGCACATAACACTCATTGTTGGCAACAACGGGAGACATGATGGAATATCACCACAACACCCATCATGTGCCCAGGTGGTACGCATGCCATTACCCATGGACTAGTGCAAGATAGAGGCGTTGTTAGATTTTTCGTCGATGTTAGTCAATTTATTCCTCAATATTGGAATGACATAATACCACAATTTAAATAAATTATCGTTGTACCTTTCAAAGGTAATATGATACCACTACACCAGATACTTCTTACGGTTTGGTTTCCTAAACAACAGTCGTCATTTGCTTCTAAACCATGCTTCCAAATTGATGTCAGTAATATACAAAATAAAGTTTCTAGATTTCCCACTCTAAGTCGTCGAGCAAACCTGACAAGTTAACGAGGTTGTAAAGAATCCACTAGATATTATAAAAACAAAATATACCAGGTCTGCAATTTGTAACTTAAAATAACGAGGAATACTACAAATTATGCAACATTATGCAAGAAAAACAAAGAATTCAATTTTCTTTCGGACGTAGCGTTAATCCACTGGTTACCCTCATAAAAATATTTGTGGTATGGCATAGCATCATACTATTGATAAAGACAATGGAGACTTTTCTTTTCATCGACATCCTAGTTCAGCTCTCCCTTCATCACCGATGGACTTATTTGTGCATAGTTTCTGGAGATCAATATAACCAATAATAGTGTCCTCAAAAACTGCCTTGTCCAGCTTAGCATCATCGAAGGTGGAGCCCGACAATACTGTGTTCTTAAATACAGCTCCTTCAAGATCAGCTTTCCCGAAGTTCACACGGTCCAACACTGCATTTGAGAAGTCCACCCCTGTAAAATATCCCTGGATCATTGCTTTGTCTATGTGGCAAACAGAACAAAATCACAACTTGCATGTTGACATATAATTTGGAACTCTATTCTTTATAATATCCATAGGCTCATCATGTTCATTTATTTGTGCATTTCGAAGAATGATAATTAGCAGAGCATCTCTTAATCGGGCAGGTGAAAGATGAATAATGTGAAGGTAGTTTTATCTCTTTCTGACACTCAGGCTTAGTAGACTACTGCTCTCAACAACAACAACAAAAACAGAAGATACACTTCATAAATACAGGTATGTTGAAGAACTTGTATTTAGCCCCTAATCAAGTGAATCTAACATTCAGGTGATTTTGCACAAGTGAAAAATGTTACCTTTAAAGCTGGCACCAACAGCATAAGCCTTTGACATTATAACTTCTGACATGTCAGCACCATCAAACTTAGCATCTGACATGAGTGCTGCAGAAAGGGACTTCCCCTTCAGGTTGGATTTTTCATTTGTGAAATCACATTGCCGGAGATCTAACGGTTTGTCATACACACCATTTGCCTGACCAATTGTGTTGCCAATAAATGCACGCTCACAGCGATTGGGCTCAGTCGACAATGGGGGAAGTCTCTGCATGGAAAAGATATAGGGAGTTGCATTCTCTCCTCAACTGCTTCTTTTGAAGACGTGTAATCACATTTGTCTTTCACAAATTTAAACTTTCATTAACATTTATAGCTGACATGATACGCTGCCAAAACTCATTAATTTTAACATTTTATGAGAACAAAAGAATAATATATTATTGAGAGATGCACCGTTAGCCTCAAGGGAAAATAGGCCTTGTGCTCTGACCAGGGCAGGTTATATGAGCAGAGATGTGAAGGACATCTATCTGAGGCTCTTAGGATTTATCGAAAAGAACATCAGAATTAACAATGAAATAATGTTTCTGATGGCTGTCTATTTTGAACCGAACTTGCAGTAGAAATTCTATTCAAACCCCACTTATAGAGGGAAGCATTACCCCAAGTGTCCTATAACATGTCAAAACCTGAGAATTGAAATTTGAAGATACTTGTTGCTTTGAACTGAATTTAAGAATTACATCTTGCATCGTCAAAACAACTATCCATCATTCCTATGGTATGTTGTAACCTAAGGAAAGTCACCTTATCAGCCTCAACAACAGATATGCTGATATCATGTTAGCATGGAAAGAATCAAAATATATGTAAAGAAAAACCACGTGATCTTTGTCAACCTTAGTCGATCCCTTCACAATAAAATCTGTTTCAACTACCTAATTGCTATTCCTTCCATAAAGCACCTAACAATTTCAGTACCTATCCTGCAAATCAAACCTGCTTTTAGTACTCTCCTTTCAAACAAGGGCCTCCTTTAACTTTTGTTAGCTGATCTATAAGCAAAGGAAAACTCATCCATGAAATTTCTTCACTGGGGATATTAGTTTCTGATAGCAAATGGGATCTTAAAAGTGAAAAATAGGAATTCAAAGCACATCAATTGCAAACAGCTTCTGTTTACATATGAAGTTTAAATGACTACAACCAAGTCAGGCAACCTGTAGAACCTAGCAATCTATTAATGATATATGATCTTCTTTTATATCTCCTCCATATATAAAAATAAATAGGAAAAATTAAATAAGATTCCTAGCAAATACAATGTGAAGAATCAAATTAAACTTTTTTTTTATAACTATTAAATTTTAAACACAGTTTGACCTGGGTAGCAGCAGTAACGGGAAATGCAGCAGAAGTAACAGCACAAGCTGCAAGAATACCACAGGCCACGCCCTTCATTCCATTGAAACTAAACAAACCTCCCTTATTCTGATGAGATCCATCCAACTCAGCTACTCCTAAAAAACACGAGTAATCATTTTACTAACAAAATAATTTGTTATCTAACTTTCATGGGGAGATCAAGAGGTAAAACTGTAATTTAGACAACACATTGAACAAATTGCTAAGCTAAGCATTATTTAAATCATATAATATAAGAAAATAAGATAGACCAGAGCAAGAAATTCTGAATGAAGGGGTGAAAGATTGGCATTTGGTTGCGTAGCTGGGTATGCAAAAACCATTTCGAGGGAGTGAAATTGAAACGTTGGCCATTGTTGTTGTCTCTTCACTCTTCACTTCAGTTTTCGAACTTCCACACACCTCTCGGCCATCGCTTATCCGCGGATAAATATGTTACGTGGCTTCACACGTGGCTCTATATCATTGCTTGTTGTCTTGAAACTTTTTCTTTCATAAAAACATTGAATTTACTAAAGAAATACTCTTTATATAATTAATATTAAATATTAGCAGTTTTAATAGTTCAAGTACATCTTAACTAATTAAGATAGAATAAATAAGGAAATATTTTAACATGTATATTTTAGATCTGTGATATATAATTATGACATTATTTATAATTATTAATTTTAAAATTATTAAATTTTAATTTAAAATAAAGATAAAATAAATTAAAAGATATAAAACTTTTTAAAAGATTCTTAAAAACATTTTATCGTTAATATAAAAATCCTAAAAATATTAAAAAAATAATAGCCGAGCAAATTTTCTCATTTAATATAGTTATTTTAATGTGTATACCATCTCTCTATATTTATTAGAATTTTAGTTTTATAATTTAATGAAATAAATATTTATTCTATGCATTACAGAGTTTAAAATATTGGCAATTTAAAAGATGGCAATTATAATTGATAAGTAGAAAAATGTTTATTGTAATTAAACAAAATAATTCTTTGTTTGAAATATTAAATAATTTTTATTTTTACTGTATTTTTTTACTGAATTTATTTGTTTTTATCTGTATCTTTCGTTCCCCCTAATTTTGCACCAATAATAACACTGCTTTTGCGTGATCTGAGAAGAGAGAAAGAGAGAGATGGAGGGTGAAGAAGGAGCGTGCTGGGACACCGTGGGGAGAGGTGGTTTTGGGCGAACTTGGCGACGGCGTTCTTTGCTTCCCTGGAACAGTGTTCCTGCATCTACTTTTCCACCGGCGACCACGACGACGCTCTTTTCACCCTCCCTTTCCTTTCGTCTTCCACCCCTTCAAACGACGTCGTCCACTGACAGCACCACACGGTAATCCAATATCTCATTCAAAACCTTTCTTTCACTTTTCTGGTTCCGTCCAATCTCAATTTATCTGCAATTATAGTACATATATATGCATCGTTCTCTTGTTGGGTTCTCATTTCATTTTCCTCTCCCTCTTCTCCGCTAGATCTCACCTTCGTGTAAAATTCCATCATCCAATCATAATTTGTATTCTTAAATTCCACCTATTTGTAATTCATAATTTCATCTTTCTAGGGTTTTAAGGTAAGTTTAAGCAAAAATAAACTATGATTTGTGGGAATTCAATATTTCCAGTCAAAGATGTACTTAATAAATATAGTTACCACAAGACGAAAATGTATTATTTTTTTTATAAGACATGTATTTTATGAAAATATAATTTGAGTTAAATATAATGTGGATTAACTTTTTCTTCTACTAAATGCATTATACAAGACATCAAAATCAAAGAGAGGATTATTGATTTAGCTAACTCTATAGTTGGATTTGGATTGTACCATTTCAATTTTTATTATTGATCAACAATCTAAATATAATATTTCTTGTACCTTGAATTATGTTTATTAAAGATATCAATTTATGTGATGAAAGATCGAGTATTTTGAAAAAAATTCACCCTTGCATTAACATAAAACTTCCTTTTACGGTTAATAAACTCATATTACACATAATTTTTAACTTCATAGTGATATTTAGGATCTTTGTTCTCTCCTCTATGAATGATTATATATTTTCTATTATTATAACAAATCTGAAATTCGCATTCTTGATGTTAATTTTATATCTTATTTTAAAAATCAATTCAAAACTTCTTTGGACTGATAATGATGTTAAGTTTACTATGAAAAATGTTTATGTTTTCAAAAGTATTATACATGTGTTGAAATTTTTGAACACAAATATCAACGTCTTTTTAACAACACTCATGCCATCCTTTTCCAGTTTATTTAACTTCTATTTTCTGTTGTTTTGATATTCTAACATGTTAATAAACTACATGTCTACACCTTTACTTAACATTTAAAAGGTAACCATGTTTGCTATAAACGTTACCGTTTATTTCAGAAGTTTCAACACATGTAATATATTATATAATGTCTTTGGAATCAATAAAAGTTTTCATAGCAAACTCATTACCATTATCAGTTCTAATATTATTTATAGAAGTTTTGAATTTATTTTTAACATCAGATTTAAAATTAACAATATTATCTTGAACCTCATATTTGTTATGCATAAGAAAAATCCAAGTATATCTAGAAAAACTATTTAAAAAAAAATCTATGACCATTCATAGAGAAAACAAAACGAGGACACAAAATATCAATATGAACGAGTTCACAACTATGTATAAATATAATATAAGTATTATTAGGAATAAAAGGGCGAGAAGTATCACAAATTTAAGATTTATCAATAGCAACCTAGGGATAAAATTTTTTCAAAATACTTAATTTTTTTTAAGAAATGTCCAAAATGATGATGTCATTATTGATATCTTTAACACCACAACTTTAAGATAAGAAAAATATTGCATTTAGATTCTTAATTAGTACATAAAGAATTGAAAACATACAATCTATTGACACTGTTTGCTAAACTAATTATTTCTTTTTTTTTTATGTCCCATATAATTCATTCAGTAGAAAGGGAAATAATAAGTTTAAAAATATATATAAGATTAAAAGAGAATTCAGGAATATAAAGAACATGTGATAGAATTATTTTTATGAAAATGAACAATTTCAGAATAATTATATTTTGAAACAACACTATCATGAGCTGATTTTATAAGAATGGGTTTAATCTGATTATAAGAAAAAAAAAATGTGAAAATTGAAAATAAATATAACCAATAGTACCAGAATCTAAAATCCAAACATGTTTGTTAAGAGTAGATTTATTAAAAGATTGATATATTAATTATAGGAGACAAGTTCAAAAACTATTGAACTAATTTGAAAGAGAAAACATAACCAATTATTATTCTTAAACAAATAAGAGAGGATATGATATTGTCCTTGATTGAGGAGAATATGCCTTCTATCCTTATCATTAACACTATATTTTTGAATAGTAATATTGTTAACTTGCAAAGTCTTATAACATGTCTCAACAATGTGATCATTTCTCTCACAATGAGAGCAAATCTTCTTGCCTCCATTAGATTTAAACCTTTACCATCTTTGTTAGGAAAATCACTTTTTCTCTAACAAGAGTATGACCACTTCTCTCATAAAAAGAGAACAAATTGATGGTAGATTGTATAACACTTTTATACAACAGTTCATATTTTTCACATTAGCCGTTGAAAAATCATTATTTAACTACCGTTCTTATTGTGTCAAAAGAAAAAGTTTTTATTATTAGAGAAATGAGTTCCATCAAGATGAGTCATATTATTATAATGATCATTTAAATCCTGAAGAAATTGCATTGCTTGATCCTCTTACTTTCTTTTAGAAATAACTCTTACTTTCTTTTAGAAATAATAGAAAAAACTTGACAAGAACATGGAACACATGAAAAGAGAGTGAAGCCTAAAATTGTCTAGCTGCCAAGTTTTGGTAAAGTACTTAGTAACAAAAAAAATCACCTTTGGTTTAGGGTTGATGTTTCCATTTGTAAGTAAGAGACTTGAGAAAGGTCCACTTGAGAATACGTTGTTTTTAAATCATTTCATATGTCTAGGACTTTGTCCATTCATATAATGCTTTAAGAGATTTGAATAGAAATGGAGTGAACAAGCTAGAAGGCAATCATAAGGTTGGCTTTATTAAGTTCATGACTCTTACCATTGATAAACTCAATCTTATTCTTAGTGCAAAGTGTAGTGATCATGAATCTACTTCACAAGTAATAGTTGATAGAGTCCAAAACTCATGACATCAAAAGAATAGCTGGATTTTTGTTCGAATGAAAGTAAAGAAAATTCTTTTCAAGTTGATCTTCATTCATTCTAAAAAAAATACAACAAAAACAAAAAGTAAAAGACGAAAAAGAAAGAAAAAAATGAAGATAAAACTAAAAATTAGAGGATGCAACCAAACTCTTCACTCAACCACAGTAGCTTCCACCTTTTCAATCAGTAACTTATTCTAAACTAGTAGCAATATTCAATGTGTGACTCGTTAGCGTAAATAGAAGTTTATTTTATTTTATTTTTGTTTTGATCGTGATGGATTTCAGGAAAATGAATACCTTATATTTGAAATATTTTTATTTTAAATTAATTTTTTAAGATATTTTATTTGAATAAAATAATTTAAATATATTGAATTATATTACTTTCAAATAAAATATTTCAATCATCACTAAATATCAAATTTATTTTAACAACAAATAATGTCTAATAATTTAAGAATATAGTTAGTAATTGTTTTAATATGTTGGTTAAAGTTTTTTCAGTCAAAATTTTCAAAGATTTTGTTAAAAAATCAAGTCTAACCTTGACATGTACCTCAATTATTTTTGGTTATTAAATATTAGGATTATTTAATCAAAGTCTTTATTTTTTTTATCAACTTTTCAAGTGATATAATCAAAAAGTGTCTTTTAACTTACAATTTTAAAAAAAAATCATAGTGATTGAAAGTTTTTTCTTATCGACATTTAAGAAAGAAAATTTCTAACCAATTTTGGATGACATCATTGAGCAATCAAAATCAATCCTCATAGACATCAAATATTCATTGAAATACATAATTTAATAATGTAAAAAAAATAAACTTTTAAAAACTATTGATTTATATATGTTAAAAAAATAGTCTTATTCATATCCATAAAACAAAATGATTTATACAAGTAGTCTTATTAATATTCTAATTTATATTAATTAAAACACTAACTAACACTAATTGGGAAATAATCTTAATATAAGTTTTTAACTATATTAATAATAAGAAATCTCAGTCGACATGAAGTAAAAATAATTCTGGTTATTTATACCAAAAACACCATTAATGTTAAAAAAAAAAACTAATTAATGTTAAAGTGATAAATACCATTAACTATTCTCATAGAAAAAATCTTGACGAAGAAACCTTACCTCAATTGAATTAGACTGTACCTTAACTTTCACCAGGTCGAAAATGTCCCAATTAAAAAGAGAATATAAATATAATATATAAATTTAAAATGAATAGTTAAATGAAAAATTTTAATTTCTTACTTTTTAAAATAAATTTAAAATTTTAAGTTTAAATAATCAATTTTTTTCATTATATTTTAAAATTATCTATCAAAATAATATTTTTTTTCTCGTAAAATATTCCAAATTTTCTATAAAAGATAATTAGTTGACAAAATATCCTATCTCTTTATTTTTTAGAAGATTAAAATATATACAACAGTGTTTTTCTAGACTTTTTCCTACAAATTCGTTCAAGATTCGCTAATACAATCAATACCTACCTACCCAATATAACCAATCATATCTCATGGAATATTACTAAATAAATTACAATACCTCCCTCAAGTTGGAGCATTAAGATCTTGAATACCCAACTTGCGAATTAAAAGAATACTGTTGTTTTTCCCATGTATTGATAAAAATATCTGTAAGTTGCTCATTGGTGGGAACAAAGCTGGGATTAATATCTTCGAGAATAATGACATCACTAACAAAATGACATACTTCAATCTGCTTGGTTATATCATGAAAAACTCGATTATGAGGAATGTTGCAATTTAGGTGTTAGTGAGAATGGACTCAAAAGGAAGATCTATTTGTGAGAACTTGACATCTCGTGAGACAAAAAATTCATTAGTTTCAATATCATACAAACGTCATCCCTTTTTCCCATATGGATATCCAACAAAAATACATCTTCTACTTCGGAAATCAAATTTATCGCCTAACCTCCTTTGTTTATGAGCATAACATAATAATCCAAAAACTCGTAGATGACCATAGGTAGGGTCACAACCATAAAGCATTCTATAAGGAGTCTTTCTATTCAAAATTGAGGAAGGTTCTATTTATTAAGTAACCAGCTGTGAGAATACATTCTCCCCAAAAATCAATAGGTAAACATCCCTGAAATCTCAAAGCTCGAGCGACATTTAATATATATTGATGTTTATGTTCAACCCGCCCATTTTGTTGTGGTGTCCCATACAAGATGTTTGAAAAATTATTTCATTCTCAAGAAAATAATTTTCCATGTAAGCAAATTCTATTTCGTTGTCGGTCCTTATATTTTTCACTTGTTTATTAAACTGACGCTCTACCATGGAAAAGAACATTTTCAAAGTACTTGACACCTCTTTCTTATCAATCAACAAATAAATCCACACAGCTCTAGAGTAATCATCAATAATATTCAAAAAATAGGATGCTCCACATGAAAAGACATTTCTATAAATCACAATATATTAGTTCAAAAGCATCAAATGCTCTAAAATCACTTACGGAAAATTTTAGTACCTTCCTTAAGGTCTACACCTGAAACTATCTTGGTAGCTTGCATAGACAAATGCCCCAATCGTCGATGCCAAAGATCCAAAGACACCCCTTTGTCAACTTTCAAAGTCGTAATACACGGTATCTCGGTCATATTCTCAGTTGGATGATTATTTTGATCTTTTAGCAATTTCATCAGCACCTGGAGTTGATCAGGACTAAGCCCAAGAGATTCCATGTCATTCCCATCCGATGTATTTCCTATAGTTGAGCTTCCAGGTATGGCCTGGCTTGCATTGACCCGCATAACACCACGATCTTCATTCTTTCCATCAGTGCGCGGTCTATCACCCCACCATTCGAGGTATCCAATGAGTGTAAAGTAAGAATTTGCATCATGCCCACTACGTTTGCAATTGGAGCAAATATTTGTTTTATCTTTCCCATGCTGCAGCGAGGATTGCAATCTCCTATCACGACTTTCATTCTTTTCGTCAGTGTCCGGTCTATCATCCCACCTCTCAGGGTATCCAATGAGTGTAAAGCAAGAATTTACGTCATGCCCACTACATTTGCAATGGGAGCAGATAATTGTTTTGTCTTTCCCATCCACTTTGCCCAAATAGCAAAAGTCATTACCTCTTCTTTATCTTCTTTCCCACGTGCCATGGTCTGTACTTATTTTTCTTGAATTAGAATCGAGTAAACTTTGTTCAGATTCAGCAACGGATCATGTGCCAAAATATTAGAACGAATAGTGTTATATATTATGTCATCTAACCCCATAAGAAAGGTATGTATCCTTTTCTCTTCTCGTTTCTTGTCAAGAATTGATCCAAGATTACATTGCATCCTCCGCATTTACAAGTTGGCGACTGATCATAATTTGCCAATGCATCCACAATTGTTTAAGCTTTTCGTAGTAATTGACAATGCTCATTCCTTTTTGTCTGCACTCAACAAGATTTGATTTTATTTGTTGAATTCTTGGTCTATTGAGCAATGAAAACCAGTTGCAAATATCATTCCATAAGCCCTGTGCAATCTTCACATGTGAGATCGTTGAGCAGAGAGATGATTCAATGGTGTTTCGAATCCAGGACACCAATAAGGAATTAATAGTCCACCAATCTTCAAGATCCATCGACTTCTTGATTAACCCATCAATAAAGTCAAACTTCTTCCTTGCCCTCAAAGTCGTTCTTACCGAATGAGCCCATTCATCATAATTTTCGCCTTTCAATTGTACCTGCGTAATCAAGAGACCAGGATTATCAAAAGTGGTTATGTCATAAAGTGAGATAGTTTTTTGTTGATGGTTGTCATCATTGGGTTCTTCAGCCATGATTCAATATGTTGGGTGTATATGGGTATAGCTCTGATACCATGACAAAATACCCCATCTCTTTATTTGTCAGAAGATTAAAATATATATAGCAGTGTTTTCCTAAACTTTTTTCTACAAATCCGTTCAAGATCCGCTAATACAATCAATACCTACCCAATATAACCAATCATATCTCATGGAATATTACTAAATAAAAACATATATATAATAAAGATATACAATAATCATAATATTACTCTCTAAAACATTCATATAGGATCTATTATTTGAATAAGACTTTATAAATATCATTTGACTATCTTTGCAATATTCCACTCGAAATCTTCATTTTGATATATAACAATTTTCTTCATTTATCTTATAACTCTAACATGCAACTTAGATCGATTCAACTCCATATAACATGACATTTTCAACAACTAAATTTAATTAATTTAAAAATGATGTTTCAATACTTTAAAAAAAACTAACTGAACATATAAATTCAGGAACTAACTTAAAACATTTACATAATAATTAACAACCGAAGTGGAAGGAAAACCATATCCTTAGCAACAAAATTGGTTTGTAAGAAACATTTTTTTGGGTAAAATTATAATGGGATATTACCTGTATTTTTATTGTGTTACAGTGTGTTTAGTTCAATCATGATAAATAAGATTTATTGAATCCTCAAATTTCGTTGTACAAGTTTTTATCAGCAATATTATAAGATAAATGTATACGTGTCTCTCTCTATATAGAGAGACATATACTTTGTTACAGAGGTAGCATAACCATTTACAAAACACCTATCAGGTGTAAACATTCCTTAGAGAAAAAAAAAATCTCGAGGTCCTAGTGGTTGTTATATTTAAGTTCCAAATTACACAAATACAAAGCTGGGAGATGAAAAGAAGATTTATTGGATCAATTGGGATAAAAGAACAGGTGGTCTAGGAGTGAAGAATACCAAATTATTTGATGAAGTTTTGTTAGAGAAGTGGAGGTGGTATATGGAATGTAAGGAAAAATCCTCATGGAGTAGGGGTATGGAACGACAATAGAACAAAGTGGTTTGATGAAAGGATTGCTAGGAGAATGAGGAATGGGAAAAAAAATGAAAAAGTGGGAAGCATGAAAGGATGAGTTCAACACAAGTTTTTGGATAGTTTGTATAATCAGGTTGTTAAACTTAAACGAGTGGAGGAAGAAAGGTAGATTTGGAAGTGAGAAAAGGAAGGAAAATACAAAGTGAGTTTAGCATAGAAGGTGATTCATAATTATGAAGATAATTTGGTGGAAAGCTGCTTCAAAAGCTTGTGGCAAGAAAAAAAATACCTCCCAACATTGTTTTTTTACTTGGAGATTTTTCTTCACTTCTTTCTTACAATGTATTTGTGGTCTGAATGTTATAATCTAGGTTTTTTTCCTAGTGTAAATTTTTTTACCAAATTTCCATGGCAAAAAAAATTATTTCCGTTATGAGTAAATCGTGCTAAATTGACACAATTTTATTACGAAAAAAATAAAATTATGTTATCATAATATGATTTTAAAAATTGAAAAATTAAACTTAAATCGTATTATATTAGTACGATTTTAGAACAACTAAAATTATACTATGATAACATGATTTCAGTTAATGTTACGATTATTTCATTCTAAATAAATAAAATTATATCATGATACGATTTTTTTATAATAAAATCGTGCCAACTTAACACGATTTATTCATAGCGAAAATTTAAAAAAAAATACAAAAATGCTAAAACAAATTGTTAATTTGAATATGTGCTGCTATGTGCTGTCAAGGCTTTATAAGGCAGCTTGCAGCAAGCTAGACTTGTGATTGTGTTACTGCTACATACTTTTGGAATGCAAAATGGAGGGGTACTTTTAATAGCTAAACATTTTTTATGAGAACAAGTGGAAGGATATAAAGGGAGTATGAGTAATATTTGGTGTAATTATAGCAACCTAATCAAAGGAAAAAAAAAATAAAAAATAAACCTTCGTTTCTTCAAGGCTTCAACTATTTTGTCCATCAAGTTAGAACAAATACAATTCACTTTGGTGCATGTATAGGACAAAAATGTCCTTTCTTAGTGATCGGAACTCAAATATAAATTTGGATGCTAAGTAAGTTTTACGTGGGAAGGTTTTTTGTTTAGATCTTCATATAAAAAGTTAGAAGTGAATATGGATTAGAATTTTCATATATGAGGTTGCATTAACTCTGCAGCTGTACCTTCAGTTCATTATTGAAACCTACATTAATTCCATGGTCATTTCTAAGCATTCAAATAATTATTATAAAAATCAACAATTTTACTAAACATGTATTTTTACTTTAAATATATTCACTTTGACATTTATATCAACATTACTATTTTATTGCAAGAAAATATTTTAATAAACTAAAAAAAATACTTATCCCGATCCTTAAATTATTTAAGACTATTTTAATATAGCTATAGTAGTTCCAACAAGACAAGAAGGAAAGAGTAGTCTAAACCCTTTCTTCTAAATGCATTAGACAATAATATAATTTATTTACATTATTGTTTACATCTTAATAGATTTTTTTTTTTCATGAAAAGAGTAGTATAAAAATAAATCACTTATATTAAATGTGATTGAGTGAAAGATTGTTATGGATGTTACAAGAGCATTTGTATCACACATACAACACCACTTTTTTTTTTTTTTTTTTTTTTTTTTTTTTTTTTTTTTTTTTTTTTTTTTTTTTTTTTTTTTTTTTTTTTTTTTTTTTTTTTTTTTTTTTTTTTTTTTTTTTTTTTTTTTTTTTTTTTTT
>Ga0123340_1002311_pt1 | contig 17082 bp, 15 predicted proteins | sample SirMexnodulemix_FD_89961 | JGI IMG/M metagenome (GOLD analysis project Ga0123340, IMG submission 89961) | Root nodule microbial communities of legume samples collected from Mexico - Siratro Mexico nodule mix | ecosystem: Host-associated > Plants > Roots > Nodule | place: Mexico: Nepantla... | reverse complement strand
TTAGTGGCGGCCATCCATATTCAAATATTCAAGAGTCAAACCTTCTCAATTTTATATCATATAATACTGCCACTACTTGTTCATACCTTACCACCCTTTTCCTTCTCTTTTCTTTTCTTTAATACCACGAAAACATAACTGTCGTTTTTACAGTTTATTAAACAACCTGGTTAAATGCTCTCAATGTCCCAGTGTTACCCAAAAATATTACTGCACTAAACTAACGTGACTCAACTATTATTATTAATCGCAGGATTAATTAGTTGTCACTTGTACTATGTCTGTATATAAAAACCAATTTAATAACTAACCATTTTTTTAAAATAAGACAATACTATTGCTTTTAATTAATGGATTAAAATAAGGCGGCTAAGCCCACTAGTTCACGTTGTTGGGATAATGATTAGTGATGATAACTGTAGTTGATAATGCTAATAATAATTGAGCAAAAATAATTGAGAAAAGATAATAAAATAGCAAAACTAAAAACAAAAGAATGTCATTCAAAAGATTAGGATTATCCAAAAAAAAAAAAAAAATCCAACAAAAACTTTGGAACATAAGAAGTAGGAGAAAAAAAAAAAAAAAACAAAAAACAAAAGAATGTCATTCAAAATATTAGGATTAACCAAAAAAAAAAAAAATATCCAGCGAGGACTTTGGAGCCTCAGCTGTAGGGGTGTAAATTGAAAGATTCGAATCAAGACAAAAGAAAGTAATTTCTATGAGAATAATAGTAAAATCGCATAATAAATTACATCAGCAAAAACGTCAGTGGAAATTTCCATTTTTTTAATTTTAATTTAAAGAAAATAAATGCCTGAAAAGGTTTGAATTTCAGTAGTATTGCTTTTGAGTCTTCATCTCCGAAATAATGGCAACTAGAAACGATCAAAACCTTAGACTTGACTCTCTAGATTCATAAAAAATTTATATGACACCCGTCACTGAAATTTTCGGTTCTTCCCTTAATTGAAAAAAAAAATAAAAATTGGTCCTTTGAATTTGAATGCTTCTAATTACCCTCTTATAATTAAGACAGACATCACTTTTTAATAAAAATAAAGAATAATGATCAGAAAACATAATAGTAGCTACTTTTCTTTCCCAAAGAATTGATTGGTGTTCATGAATCTTGTGATCATAGCAAAGCATCAATGCAGCATGGTGGGTGGGTGTGTTTTTAAATTTTTTTATTCAAAAAAAAAAAAAAAAAGCTTGAAACTTAAACAAGTTGTAGGGCTTCTAGATGGAATAAAGTAGCCTATGTATACAGAAAAGCAGCCAACAAGTTTGTTTGTTTAGAAAAATTGTATGAAAGAGAAAACCTCAAGTTACCATTTCAATCAATAAATCTTGGACTGGTTCTCTCTTTTCGCTTTCCCATCTAAATTCATTAATCGGATCAGATTCCGTGGCTTGACCACTGACCATGTTCCTGTTTTAAATTGTCCTTTTCTTCTAGATGCTTTATTTATTTCTAAGAAATATATATTCATTAATTTGGTCCTTCGAGAAATATATATAATCATGTTTTTGACCCTAACCCGTAGGGCACGCATAGAGATTTAATTTATTTTTTTAGTACACCCCAAAGGAGACTGGACTATATTCGAAGACATCATGAAATTGATACTAACAAATTTGTCCCTTGTCTTTGCCACCTCTTTTGAACCTTTTTCAAAGACTGGTGATTTGTAATTTGCAACTTGCAATTTGTAATTTTGTTTTCTTGTTCACAATATTTTTAACTTATATATTCTTTACCTGATAAATATCACCAAAACCCCACCACACCACACATAAATAGAAGCTTCGTTGTGTACTACATTAGATAACAATATAACAATAATATTAACAATGTCAAGTGTGTCTACATGGATAAAAACATGGGTCACTGTTATCTATTGATGAATCAGAGACATTGAACCTGGTTACGAAACCTCAAAAAGTCCAAACTGAGAACCGTGGTGAGCCACCTTTAGTTCAATGCTTACACCTAATTCAGAACTACCATTAACATCATATCTTTTTTCTCTTTCTTTTTTATATTTTTTTCCCATTCATGTATTCAATTCTATCGCCTTTCAAAGTTGAAAACCTTTACAGAAAGAGCAAATATAGCAGCAAATAGCACTGCAAACCCAACAACTACACCTGCAGCAACTCCTACAAAATCCTCTCTATAACCAAAGTATCTTCTCACAAACTCCTTCACTGTCTCGTTTGCCTCAAGTGTACTTGTTACATCCCCAAACTGTGATGCAGCTAAGCCATATAAGGTCCAAGCCACTGGACATAGCCAATAGTACCATCTCCACCACACAGGAATGTTCTGCCACCATATAGAAAATAAAACTAAGCATCAGTATATATGTTGATCCACTTAATTTCCATGCATAGCTCATTGCATTTTACACAACTTACCGGTTGTGGGACAACAAATCCAGAAAACAGATTCCAAAGTCCATAAAATGAAGTAGCCACAATTGAAGCAATGTGTTGGTTTGGTGTTACAGCCACAGTCATCATGCCATAACAGGTGAAGTATAAAAATGTGAAGTACATGAAGAACAGATACCAAAAGAATTTGGATACAGTCCATTGGAAACCGATCATTGCATAAACTATGATGCCATATGTTACAGCTTGGACAAAAATATATGGTAGCTCTATTACAACCTGAGAAGTAAAAGGGGTATTAATTTACATTAATAGGATTGAGATATAAAAATGACATAAAAATCTGATATTGCTTGTAGAAGTCATATGAAGTACCTGTGCAAGAGCATAGGGGATGGCTGAATACATTCCAGCTGCTCTTTCTCTATAAAAGACTGTTCGTTCAATGGCCACAACTGGTTGCACAGAAAACGCATTCTGAATCCCAAGGAAGAGAATGGCGTTGTACATGGAACCAATAGCATTGAGCAGATCTTGTTTCCTTCTTCTGCATGTTGTTCAAAAGGGGATATGGATTTAGTATGCATGTAATGTATTTATGTTTCGAGACATGTATTTGCTTTGATCTAATACTAGTCGTACAAAGTATCTGGAAGATTTGAAGAAAGATATATTACTATTTTTAACCATACATTAACCAAGAGTAACTCACGTTTTGGATCCTAGGTCCCAGAACATTGTGCCAAACACCAAAGCTACGAATGCAGTGAACAAAAATCTCACTGCAGTATATGGAGGGTTGCGCCAGTAGGACCAATACTGTTTCCAGAGGCAAGCCTTGCATTGAATGAAAAATGGTTGTGCATGTTGTGAAGGAAAATGAAGTTCCTTGGAACCTGAAGCAGGCTTGCTCAATTCTTCTACAAGGGCTTGGTTCCTCCTGACACATGGAATCAATATTTTTTTCAGAACTAGTTTGAACTAATATCCTGGTAACATATTTTCTTAAAGTACTTTTTTTGACTAAATTAGAATGTTTGAGCAACACTAGTACACTGCTAAAGAAACCAACTTACGTATATAGTTCTGAATGTTTGTATATGTCAGCAAAGTCAACGTTCAAATCCATTTCTCGTGCTGGAGTTGTAATTTCCAACATCCAAGCCGCTGGGTTACGTCCATCTTCGATTTTATCAACCCCTTCAATCCTCTGCATGAAAGCAATAATAAAAGTAGTATATTAATATGGTAACAAACATCATGAACTATAAATTCATTGATTTTTTTCAGACGCGCCTTACCTCAAAATATTCAATGAGTTTATTAGAATTACGACCCAATGGTCCAACATATATTTCTTGTCCTCCTCGCTTTAGTAGGAAAAGCTGAAACCAAATTGTTTATTATTATGTTCCAGTATGGCAAGTCAAATAAAGCAAAATGAGAAAACACGGTATCCTTTGATCAAGAGCAGCACTCACCTCATCAAAAGCTTCAAATATGTCTATGCTTGGTTGATGGATGGTACAAACAATTGTTCTTCCTGTGTCCACTATGTTTCTAACTGTTCTCATAACAATTGCAGCTGCTCTGGCATCTAAACCTGACGTTGGTTCATCCATGAATATTATGGAGGGATTAGCCACTAGCTCAACTGCTATAGTTAGTCTCTTGCGCTGTTCAGTGGAGAGACCACTCACACCAGGTAAACCAACCAAAGCTTCCCTTAGTAAGTTCAACTCTACCAGTTCCATGACTTCCTCAATGAACATCTGTAATCATTCATCAGATTCAATAGTAAAGATAACTATCCTATGAAGCTCACCTCTTAAATGGCATGACACGCGTACGACACTCATACGACACGAGTATGTGAAGTGTCTAATTCAAAAGACACTTTTTTGGTTTCTCACAGCTCTAACACAGTTCTAACACAATTTTAAAAGGACTAATACAACTTATTTTAGAAATAAGATCCTATATTTTAGAAATTATACACATCCAAGTGTCGTGTCCATGTCAGTATATGTGCTACATAGTAACTAACTCTAAACTTATGATCAGTTCAGTTAGTTGGTATAGGCAATTGCCAATGTGTCTTGTTGGACTTTATATGCTACCTTTCTAGTTTCAGAATTGACTTCAGGAGATAAACGAAGCCACGCTGAGTAGAGCAAGGATTCATAGACAGTAACATGAGGAGAGTGGATATCGTTCTGCTCACAGTAGCCAGAGATTCGAGCGTATGTTTCTTGTCTTTTAGGATACCCTGAAACTGTGATGCTCCCTTCAATATACCCTCCAGTTTTCCTTCCTGCCAACACATCCAACAAAGTTGTTTTACCTGCTCCACTCACCCCCATCAGAGCTGTAAGGACGCCTGGCCTAAATGCACCACTAACACCCTTCAGAAGGACCAATCTGTCCTCAATTACTCCATTATTCTTCATTTCCTGCAAGTTGAAATCAAAACGGGCTCTATGTTACTGGCAGAAGCAGACTATGAAAGATAATGTGCTTATGTTTTCGTGGAAATCAACCTGTGGCATGTCTACTGAGTAAGTGATTCCACTAAAGGTAAGAGTATGTGGCTCAAATGGAAGAACCATTCCTCTTTTCCTCCCGTGGCTCGACTCAACAACTTCCTCTGGCCTCACTGGTGCACGAAAATTGAAAGGTTTTTCAAAATCTGAAAGAATTTATATGAATTGTAAAGGGAAAGCATAAGCATGCTTGTGTACATGCATGTCATACACAAAACAAATCACCTGTCTCTATGTTGCTACTGGGGGCATTTCTATGTGGGAATCTAATATCTTGTAGAGTTTTGTCTTTATGCTTATTTCCATGAGATTCTTTCAAGATGACAGCTCGTTGCTTCTCAAGTGCTGCTCAATCATAAGCATAGCAAAAGTGAGTCATGGTAACATTTCTGCAGGAATATAAAAACAGTATGGAAGAGAACTCACGGTTCAGATAAGTGAGACATAGAGTGAATGTGATGTTCAATATAGCAACAAATCCGAGCAATGCCCCTGCCCCTATCCAATACCAGGATGCATGAGTGAAGAACCCGCGAGACTTCAGAACCTCAACTCCCAGTGACTCAGTTGAATTAGGAAGAACCTATAGTTGAAAATTTATTATTGGAAATTGAAAAATATTTTAAGTTTGATGATTCAAGAACTTACGTGGCTCCAACTCTGTCCGAGGAACTCATTGACCACCATTGCATTCTGCTCATACATTATTGGTGAAATCCAGTAACCCCATGTCCACCATTTCTTAACATCCTCTATTTCAAGAGAAAATCAAAAGGCAAAGCAAACCATGTAAGGTTCAAAAATTTGAAAAGTACAAACGTTTGTTGCATCTATTGAATACTTGTACCTCTTGACAATATAAAACCGCCCAACGTCAGAAGTGTGACTATTGCAAATGATCCAAATGTGTTAGCTATAATCATATTCCTACCAATTGCTGCAATTGTACGAAACAATGCAGAAGCCATCTGGCCAAGTAGTAGTAACAGAAGATATTGTTTGAAAAACCTACATCATTAGCACATCTCAGAGCTAATGCCACACTCACAGTGAGTCTTCTTAAGTCCAAAGTAGATAAGGATAGATCAGTTACCTTCCAACACTGGGATCAAATCCAATTACATAGTAGGTGATAGATACCCAGACAACTACTTCAGCCAATGTAATAGGGATTTTAAGGATCCAGTTGGGAATAGCATATGCCCATGAAGGGTAAAATAGGAGGTCCCTTTGCTTGTAAAATATAGGAAGCTTTGCTACATTCATAGAAATATCAGCCATCCCATTAAACAGTACCATTACTATAGAGAAAAAAAGTGCACCAGTGTAAACTGCCCCGTTATCCACAGAACCCTTATGCATCTCAGTTCGCAGGAATACTGTCATTGCTACCACTGCCATCACTGCGAGCTGATGGAAAAAAGGAGAAAAATCACACGTGAAAACCATGCATGCAAAACAAAATTAAGAAACATTACAATCAAACATATAAAATAAAACTAACTTGAGATAGCTTGAAGATGTGAACAAATGCATTCCTCTTCATAAGCAAATATTCCCTTGAGAAGTTAGCTTTCAAAAGCTCCTTCATGTTTACCCCGTACTTCTTAGTAGTTAATGCGGCTGGGTGGCTCTTTGTCTTATCAAATGGAATGGCTAGCTCATCTCTAAGTTCCCTACCAACATGGAAGCATTGAAATGCCTCGGCAAATTCTTTAACTGTAATAAAACTGTATGGCTCATCTTTGTGTATCCAGTACTGTTGTTGATCCTTCCTTGAAGTCACCTGGCAAAGAATATAGATACATCTGATATTCTGATTCATACACATGCATATTTTTTCTATCAATTTCATAATTTGTATGAGATAAGAAAAGGGAAAGATCGATTCACTTCTTGGAGGAAGTCAGCTACGGCTTTCCTCTCAGGACATCTGAAACCCATAGATTCAAAAAATTCAAGGACGAATTCACGGGGTCCTTGATAAACTATCTGGCCATTGGAGAGGAGGATAATGTCATCAAAAAGTTCATATGTCTCTGGTTCTGGTTGCAATAGTGAGATAACTGCTGTTCCATCTAGAATGTGAACAATTTGTCTAAGACACTTGATAATTTGAACAGTTGTGGAGCTGTCCAAGCCAGAAGATATTTCATCCATGAACAAAGCATTTGTTGGACCAACCAACATCTCCCCTGTAAATAATGTATGTAAAATATGAATATAGAATGTAGAAACTGAATTGGAATAACTTACAGGGACAATTTGGATCACCACCTGTGGTAACACGTTTCCTTTGTCCACCTGATATACCACGCAACATTTCATCCCCAACCACAATATCAGCACACATTTCCAGCCCCAAGATCTGTAAATAACAAATAAGCAAATTGTTTGGATCTATTAAGAATGTATTCTTGAAGTAGGAGTGAGTGTCAGAACAGATTGAGGTATTATATCACCTTAAGTATATATTCTGTCATCATTTGATTTGCTTCCTGGCTTTCAGATGCTGTTGCCTGGTATCAGCAGAAGTCAGTAACATGAAAAGACTACTTGTCCATCAGAATAAAAAGTCAGTGAAATTTTATTCAATCATAGCCTTTATAAACTTCAATAGCTGAAATGAATTTCCCCTAAGAAGTTTTTACTTTCAAAGTAAAGACTAATAATCTTCCCTAAGCAGATTTTTGAATGGAAGTGTTTGACATAAAAACACACTTCAAATCTCTTTGTTCACCTTCATGTAGATATCAATAATAGGGTCAGGCTTAATATTCGCTGCTTTCTCTCTTCTTAACAGTTCAGATAGCAAGTCTGTACATGATCAAAACAATACCAAGTCATGATTGGATTACATTAGTGGAAAATTTTCTAAGGTAAAAAGCTGACTAACCATAACGTGATCCAACCCCTTGGCACCTTGCAGAGAAAGCCAAGGTTTCCCTAACAGTCATTTCTCCAATATGAACATCATGCTGGCTAATATAGGAAGCAGTTCTCTGGGGTACAAATTCATTCATCCCATGCCCATTGTAAGTCACTCTCCCAGAAACCTACATCAGACATCAGCACTTGAGTTGGACATATCTGATTGAAATAGAAAGAAATCCAATGACAAGTGGAATTCTTTTCACCTTAAGATCTGGATCAAGCTGTCCTGCCAGAGCCAAAAGGAGTGTGGTTTTTCCAGAACTTGGAGGACCTAAAAGCAATGTCATCCTGATAAATGCAATGGTGGGGTATGAGACTAAGATAACAAAAAATGAATGAGGTTTGAGCTTTATGAATCCTTTCAATTCTACTTCTCACCTACGAGGTTTTACAATTCCACTAACATCTTTAAGAATGGTGACGTGCTTCTTTTTGCTAGAAAGAATATGCATATAGTTCAAGCAACTCTGAAAGATCAAATTCATCAGAATTAGTTGTAGATCAAAGATAAACAAAATGCAACAATAATTTTGACAGGCAAAAAAATATCAAATTGGTACATGGCTTACCTCTACTGCATTAGCAATGAAGTTCAAGATTGTCGGTAAGGCTCTGCCGCCAACATAAGCTTCTGCCTCAACATTCAGATGCTCAAATCTAGCTTCAATTGTTGGAAAACTAATCCCAACTCTAAAAATATTGAAGATAGTGAATTGGAAGAAAACTTATAGATAAAATGTCAAGGAAAGGTATGAAAACAAAACAATATTTGACTTCTAATGTTGCAATAGAATGTATGTATGGATCACATGAACCAAGACAAAAATACTAGCAATGAATTGATTACCTATCAATTCTTTCCCTCAGCTTCAACAGAAACTTTTCATTGTCCTCTTCAGCATCTCTTACCAACCTCTCCAACACATGTTTCCTTTCCTGTACTCCAATATCCGTGACATCAATTTCATTCACCTCACCATTGGATGTGATTAACAAGCCTTTCTTTAAACGATTGTAAGTAGGGAGCTTTTCAAGTGCAGCCCATTTCAGAGCTTCTTCATCTTCTTCTCTAAATGAATTCCTAGAAAAAGCTCCACTTCCATCTCTCCAAATTGAAGAACTGCTTACTTGAAAGCTGCTAGCAGCTTTATTCAGGCTACCATTATCCATTGTCAACCAAAAAAGGTGCAAAAAAAAAAATAGAGCTGCAATAACTTCTCAAACTCACTAAATCAATTTTTCTTTAAACAATATTCTATTTTAGCCAAGCAACTGTTATTCCAAACATCATTCTAATCCAAGGAGTAGAAGAGTTGCACCCACTAATCAAAACACAAAAATATCACAAGAAAGGTGGACTAAACGGATTGGACTCAGTTGCTAAAACAAATTGAAACAAACTCTCTTTGCTTGTGAATTTCAGTCTTTGAATCCTAATAGGTGAAAGAAAAGAGTGGCATGCATGAATATAGGTGAAAGTTCTCCTGGTTAAATATAAGGACTCCACACTAATGTTTTTAGAGTAGCAGAAGGTGTCATATGACAGCAGAGCCATGCAAGGACTACGCAATAATCGTGGACTTTGTGGCCAAATTATCCATGCAATGGGTTAGGGGTCACACTTGTCATCAAATGAAAAACTTAGGAGAATAGAACTCTTTGATTTGGACTCTTAACATCATCTGTTACCTGTGTTAGAAATATAAACAGATAAAAACATAGTTATAAAGGCACTATTAGTTACGTGTAATACATAAAATAAATATTTGACAACTTGTGTAATCCATTTATCACTAGTTGAATTTTTCCTCCAAGTAGCACTTCTACGAGTAAAAGGCATTTAAACCAATGCTTGATTGCCAGCATAATAATAAATTATGGGAGGACAACGTCTTTAAAATAATAATATTATTTTGTTTCATATTACACTTTACCATAAAGAAGAAGGTTGGCAAAGCAAAAAAATAAGGGTTGGTTAAAAATATGGAACGTGGACAAGCCAAAACCTTGAAGAAATCAAGTTTTGGATCTTGCGTTTGGAAGCTAGAAATTGATGAAATGCAAACATTGGATTCTGTCATATGTTTATTTGGCTGCCATAAAACCAAGACTTGATGTGTTTGAAAATATGTTGGTCTACGTTAACAAGAAATGTTTGATATTATCATGACTGCATCACACGCAACGTTAACTATGTGCAAAGGATTAAAGATGGTTGCATCAAGTGACAACTATGAGCTTCCTTGAAATACTGAAGCAAAATGTTTGATACCACATATTTCAACACATGCTATCAGTATAATGTGGTTCACGATAAGTTATGTGAATTGGGCTAATTTTTTTCTGGTCTAAGCCGAACAAAGTAAATGCTTAATCGGGGCTATTTCTTCTTTCACCCCTACGATTTCTTCATGCAGCTGTTGAAAAGGTCTAAAATATCCATGCTTTAGATTTGCGGGTTGCCGAAATTCGGAAACATGTTTTGGATGGTGTAATGTATAATATATATCTAAATCTAATATTTTGAATTTTTATATGGTAAAATCTAAAATATATTTCTAAAAACATATTTTGAATTATACTCCCTAAAATATGTTTTCTAATTACATAATCCATAATACATTTTCATATCTAAAAATTTATTCTCGATTCTATCATCCACGATACATTTTTAAGTTGAATAATACATAATATATTTTTAAATTCTAAATTATACGATTTATGATAGACTTTTGGATTATATAGTCCAAAATATATCCGATGCATGGAAAATTTGGACTTTTCTCTATCTAAGAAGACGAGTTTTTCCTGCATCCTAATACGTTCTTCCTACTTCTTAATAAAAAATTTTAATATCACAATTGTCCTTATATGATCCGGTTCTCGTTTTCAAATCAAAATGATAATCGGACGGGGCTATCAATTTGAGGGTATTTCTTCCTGCAACCCCGTAGTTTCTCCTGCACCTGCATGAAGGTGTGTAAAAAGACAAAAGTACACTTAGTCTATCATTTTATTCTATATTGTTGTTAGTCCTTTCTTGTCTCCTGTCGTCGCCAGTCCTTCTGTCGTGTCTGCTCCTAGTCCTACATTTTCTAACTCTCACATTCTCCATTTAGAAGAAGTTGCATCTTGATGAAAATCCTTTCAATCTTCAACAATAATCTTTTAGATTGTGTAATCAAATAAGTTTTTTTTTTATATAAAAAGATACTTCTTAATTGTATAATCGAAAAGATACTCCTAAATTACATAATCTAAAAGACACTTCTATATTATACAATTCAAAATTATTATTTTTTTCATAAACTGTAAGAATAAAGTTGTGGTTTTCATATTTATGGAGTTTATAAGAAATAAGAAAAATAAGGAAGTGTGAAAAGAAATCAGCTTTGATAAAACCAAATGACACCTTCACCGTTCTCATAACTTGTTTTAAACAATGTTTGTTACATCAAATTTCTGAATTTCATACTCAATAATAGCTCGTAACTGAGTGTTAGTAAAGTTTAATGCATTTCTAATATTTTTCTTGTTTGTGCAAACAACTCAATTCCTGACCTTATTCCAACAGTATACACCATAGGATAAGAGTTGTATAAGCATCACCACATCCTCCAAAACTACCTTTTTTTTCATACACTTTAGATTTAGATTTACAGTACATTTTTTAAAAAAAAAAAAAAATCAACACTGTCATGTGTGTTGAAACTACTTATTTTAGTACCTGGAAGTGTATGTCAATGTCACATTAGTCTCTAGAACTGTAAACAAATTTCAATAAGTCACTGAAAATTAAATTTATTCATCACACACTAATCTAAATTTAAAAAAAAAATGTTTCTTCAATAATAATATTCACATATATACTTTTGGATATATATTTAAAATTTTCTTAATTTGAATAATTAATGTAATAGAAACACTTTCAAAATACCAAAATGGGATTTGTTCTTAAAATTATACATGACTTTCTAATATACCTTTATTGTTTTTGTTCCAATATATATATATATCTCTTTTTTTCGAAATATTGTATTTTAAGCATTTTAATTACAAAATGTACACACTAATATATTATCTACTTTCTCAACTCAATTCTTATTTCGACATTTATTACTATACATAAATAGATTATCCAATTTAATGTAAAAGTAGATAAATTTCCTATCAATTATATTTTAAGATCACAACACAAAATCATCATAAAAATTACTGATAAGAGAGAAATTAGTAGATGAAAACTATCGCATCTTCTTAAAAATAACTACACACGTTTTATTTATCTTCTAATATTGCAATTATTATCAAATGGAGATATCTCATTGCATATTGTATATATTAAAATAATATATCAGATGACGAATTTTCATTATATATAGAATATAGATTATACATTGTTATAAATATATTAAAAATTATATAAAATAGAAAAAATAAAAAATATACATATATTTATAATTGGATTTTTTTCCAAAAAGGAACATAAGAAAGACGAGTATAGAAAAGTGAATGTGATCAATGATGATACACCAGAAAGGGTAAAAAAAGTAGCAAATATGGAGCAATTGAGTGCAACATTTCCCAGCACCAAATCCAATGACATGATAGAAAACTTAATAGGGCTTAACCCACTAAGACCATAAAGAATTTTGAAGACCCAGAAAAACACAACATAGTGGCCAAGTTTTCCACCTTAAGTACCGTTAACCCACTAAGAGCATGCCTTCTACAATTCAGAATTATAGGTCCACCACAACAACACAAATATGCTTCTTAATTCAAACTTCACTCACCTTTCCTTACCAATCATCAACAAAGGATCAAGTTTTCTTATCTCCCATTGCCACCACACATGCCATAGTCAATACCTTGGATTCTGAATGTACCTTGCCCAATTGCAACAATCTTGTCTTTTTTTGGGAGTGTACTTTGTTTGAAATAAAAGAGACTTTTTGCTACCTTTTTTCAAAACAGTGCCCCCCAATTTGCTGTTACAAAATCATTTTCTGCTTTCTGATTTCAAAATTTCCCATTAATTAAATCCACAGCAACAAGAACTAAACTTTACCCACTTTATTCTTTTTGTTTCATCTTGAATCCATGAGCATCCTACCTTTTGCTTACAAAATCAACAATAATCAATCTAATTCTTGAAACAGCAACAAATCAAATTTAAAATATGAATGTATAAAATTTATAGCACTTTAGTCACTAAACACTAAGAAAAATAACTACAAATGGTATAGCCTCATGGAACTCCCAGGGGCACTTTAGTCCTAACAAAAACTATATAACTTGAGTATGACATGTCCTACTCCTTTGTAACCGTTACTATGTTAGTAGCATACAAAGTGAAACCCTCATGCACCAAATTTATTACATGTAATGTAAAGTGACCCCAATCTTTTAATTGATTAGTTGAGTTTCAAACCTTTGAAAGTTAAAATCGAATTCGACCGTTGGCTCTCTTAGTCTTAGGTACATTACTTCAACCAAACGAAACAAAGAACAGAACAGAACAGAACACGCTCCTCCACCCCCCCACAAAAACTGCAACAACGAACGAAAACTTCAAACTCCAACCAAACGGTAATGGCGGAAGCTGAGGATTATGGGTTCGCGCCAGATGAAATGGTAGTGAATGAGAACCTTGGCTACCCAAAAGCCTTCGCAAAACTCTGTCGTGACCGAGGTTTCAGTCCCTACAGCCATGGCCCTCCCTTTACCTTCATCCCTTATGCTTTGCAAGAACAAGAGGTAAACAAAAAAAGTTCGATCTTTCACTTGTGTGCCTTAGCTTAAATAGTAAAGAACGCATTTAAAGCAAGTTCTGAGTTCGAACTCAACAATTTTGTATTGTTGCTTGTTGTTTTAGGCTGAGAGGGCTAGGGATTTGGATGAGATGTTTCCGATTATTGATCCCAAAATTAAGGCTACCAGCAAGCCTAAGATCTTTGTCAGTGTCTTGTGGAAGCAGCTCCGCCATCTTGGGTAGGTTTCAATTTGGAAGATTCTGAAAGTTTCAATTTTGATTTCTGATGCTTTTTTTTGTTATGTTATTAACAATTTGGCAAATCTCAGGAATGCTGGCTTTGACCCTGCTGTAATTCGAGTGGATGGTTATGGCAATGTGATCTATTATCACGCAGATTCGGCCTCTCCTCTGGCTTGGGATGTTGATCACTGGTTTCCTTGTTCAAGTAATTTTCTTTTCTCTTTCTATTTTTAGAATGTGTAGAAGTGGAATTCAATTGGGGTGTGTGTGTCACATTGTGTGATTTTGCTCCTTTGGTATGGCAATGCAGGGGGCGGTTTGAGTGTTCTTAGCAATCTAAGGATATTACAGCGGCAAGTCTGTAAGAGGAAGAAAAACAAGCTGGAATTCTTGGTGCCATGGTGGGATTTCCAATTGGGGATATCTGTGAACCAGTTCCTGTCTGTTTTTGCATCATCAAATTCAGACTTCAGGCAGGGTTTTTTTTGTTGATTCTTTATTACTATTATTATTATTATTATTATATTATTATTTTGTTTCTCAATTTTTGCTGGACTTGTATTGGAAGGGTAATGGTATTTGTATTTGCAAATGACAGGCACAGAGCCTTTTCATTTTTGTTCTGTGAAGGAGAAAATCAAGAATTGAATGCTTCACAAATAGTGGATTCTCATTCTTTTCCACAACACTTTTTTGGTTTGAAAGAAGAGGCAGGCCTGGCTCCGGCTGCAATAGTAGAATCTCGAAGGGAACCTTGTGATGCATTGGCTTTGAGACAACTCGATTACAATAGGAAGGCAAGGCCAATGTCTCCTGCAATAGGTTGGTGGCAGTTGACGATTATCGTTCAAAATTTGAATTGGTTAAATGATTTTGAAGACAGAGATTGATTTTGTATCTGACCATCCTCTGGTTGAAACTCTTTTCAGTGGCTGCAAGGAAAAGAAATGGCAATCTTCTGAAAGAAAATGAAGATCCAGATTTTGTGAAAAACCCCTACCAAGCAATTGTCATGGCTAGAGATTCCCTGAAGCAAAGAGAGGAAACTACAAAAATGCAGGCAGAAATACAGAAGCTAGATGATGAAGTGAATGAAATGAAGCTCAAAAATGAGGAAGAAAAGCTCACTATTCAAGACCTGGAATTGGCGCTTGTAAAACGTAGGAGGAAGGCAGAAAAGTGCAGACGATTAGCTGAGGCTCAATCTTCTTATAGGATCATGCTAGAGAAGATGATTAGGGACACTATGCACCAGTAAGTAGCTTCATTCAACTACTTTGGTATTAAATACAATAGGATTTTTTAACTACTATACAGATTACTGACAAATTTATTGTTATCAATTGAATTAACTAATTTTCTTAAAAGAGTGTGAATTGGTTAAAAATGTCTTATTAACTTGAGATGGAGTATTTTTCTTGTATGTAACAAATGTTTTTCTTTGGACTGCAACTACTGGTTTTTGATAATTGGTTTTGTTGCAGGAGTGTTATGTATAAGGAACAGGTAAGATTGAACATGGCTGCAAGTAATGCACTAATGGCTAGACTTGAAGCACAGAGGGCAATTTGTGATGCTGCAGAGAAAGATCTTCACCAGAAATACAAACAAAGAGATGACATAGAGAAGCAGATTAGACCTGAATGGGAGCAAGGAAGGAAAAGGTCAAGAATAGATTATGCCACTTTAGAAGAGAGAGACAACAGTAAACCTGCTCTTTACTTGCCTGCGCCCAGACCAAGAACACCTTGGCACAAGGAGCTCAGAGTGTTTTTAGAGGAGGAACAAAGGGCAGCTGAAGTTGATGAATCTTCTGCAAACGAGGAGCAAAATGAGGAAGATAAAGAAGAGAAGATGAAAATGTCTGCTAAAAATGACACAGAAGAGAAGCTAGAGGAGCATACTACATCAAGTGTTGCATTGGATGAAGAAAACTCAATTGAGCAAAGACTTGAGAAGCTTAAAATCAGTGAAAGCAAGAGGAGTTGTGGCATTTCATTCACAGCTCTTCACGAGACAGAAATAGAGGAAGATGAAGAAATCAGAAAGCAACGTGGAAAAGGGAATGTGGAGAAGTGGCTTCAAATGCTTTTAGAAAATAGTAAACAACAAGGAATTACTGATCCAGAAGAAGCAAATGAAAATGCTTCTTATAGTAGAACTGAAGACAAAATAATCGAACAACTGAATCAGAAGTTCCCTCAAAAGGAGTTGAAGATCTCAAAAGAGAAGCAGCTGCAACTTCTTGAAGACAATAATGGATGCACAGATCAAGAAGATACCGTAGAAAATGAATCTAGAAGTGTTATGCCAACAGGACATAAAAACTACTCTGAAGAAGCTTGCATAGGTGAAGGAAATTGCACTCCTCATGTTGAAGGGATGGAAAAAAAGGAAGAACAGAAAAAGGAAAAAAGACTTCCTAGATCAGAGAGTGCCAGGACCTTGAGGCGAATTCCATCATCTCCATCTTTGTTTTTTGGTGGTATCATTCGGAAGAAGCCAACAGCAAGTGATGATCTAGCTGCATCAAACAGTTTCTTGAGGTCATCCATCAAGACAATCAAGAAAGCTGTGAATTTATGAATAGAGATACATTTGATTGAGGCTATGTATAATGCATTTGTACCTTTTGTTTATTGATGATTTTACAATTTGATTTGTGTTAGCTGAATGAAGTTAGTGAAATCTATAATCCAAAAAAAAGGAGAGAAAATAAGTGTGTGAAATGTAGCCATTGTTTTTTACTTGTGTACAAGATTTCAAAGTTGTCAAATATTTGATAAGTGATAACATAACAGCTTGTTTTTGCTGCCATTAAGGTTTCTGTTTCTTTTACTTTTTCTGCCTCGCAAAAACTGAATTTGAATTCCCCTTAATACGACATTTGCTTTATTTATTAGAATTAGTGAATTACAAACAGAAATGATCTTAGTGTTTTGTCTGCAAACTCAAACAAATATTCACAAGTTCCAAAGCATCAAACAGAGAAGGATAATTTTATGTTATTCACATGTTTGCTTAGTGTTTTTTTTTAAATATGTTTAATTTTTTTCAATATAATTAACATTTTATTTACTAAACTTGTTAAATTAACTGGTTTTTTCAAAAACTGAATTACATTAAGTTTTAATTTTAAAAATATTAGCAGTCAAAAATCTCAAACGAATACTAACATTTTATTTAAAATCGTCTTAATTATAT
>Ga0123340_1002310_pt1 | contig 17089 bp, 13 predicted proteins | sample SirMexnodulemix_FD_89961 | JGI IMG/M metagenome (GOLD analysis project Ga0123340, IMG submission 89961) | Root nodule microbial communities of legume samples collected from Mexico - Siratro Mexico nodule mix | ecosystem: Host-associated > Plants > Roots > Nodule | place: Mexico: Nepantla... | reverse complement strand
CAATATTATACAGTTGATGATTTCTCTTGATAGAATTGAAAATTCAAAAATTAAAATAGTTGACAAAGGTAGCATGTAAAACCCAAATCACGCCACCTAATAAGGAGAAATGATTAAAAATGTAAATATAAATTGAAAGTCTCACAATAAATTTAAATAATATTTAAAAATCCAGCAATTAATTTTTTAAATTAAAATTTGGAAAAATGTAACTTTTTTATGGTTCAATTAAATGTCTTAATTTTAATTTAAAACGTAACCATATGACCTTTTTTTTATATGTTGAAACCAATGTCTTTAGTTTTTAAATTGTCACTGGTAGTACGTACTACCATTATGTTAGAACGTTATACTATTTAATATCATCCTCTGGTATCATATTTCAATTAAAAATTTTTTACTTTAATACATACTGTATGAAAAAACATATTTTATTTATTTTTAATGTATTTTGAATCAGCTTAAAATTATACATTGAACCTATATATAACCGGTTCGAACTAAATTATTTTGACCCATTTAAAACGGGTTGGATCGGGTCGTTCAACTATTTGTTTTTACTTTCGGTGTTTGACGGGTCGGGTGCCCTTTCCCGGGTCTAATAACACGGTATAAATAGTAGTTAAACAAAAGCAAAATGCTGAAGGCAGTGAAAAAAACCAAATTTGGATCGAAGGAAAAATTGCGGAGAGGTTGTTGTGGGCGACGGTGTTAACTCTCCGACGAGAAGGTGAGTGATGATTTTCTCATCTTCATCATAAGATCCTATGTTGAATATGGTGTGTGTGTAGGTTCAGGTTCATGCTTCTTCATAATCAATCATGTGCACATTTTTCAATTTCAAATGACCAAGATCGCTTTTTTCTTTCATGGGTCGATTTTATTCTTATGTAAAGCAGTACTGATATTAGTTGCATACGGGTGTCGTTTCGTTTACTTCGACCATATAGGAATGAAATCAATCTGATTTTTGTTGCGAATACCAATGATAAAGGGTTCACATGATTTATAAATCCTAAAATGCTGCCCAAACTTAAGGTTTTCTTTAACTCAATTTTCGGTTTGTGATAAGGAAAACATCTAGGCTTCCAACTTGGCTTTCTGTGTTTGTTTTTTGATCGGTTCTCTTGGAGATATTATTAGGTGGTACTGCTTGGTTGGATTGTTATACTGTGACAATAATTTGTGAACACATGGTGTAGTTGGGTGAGGAAAGGCTTTTGTTACTTAGGTTGGCTTGAGATGCTTATTGACAATGCTAGGTTGTGTGATTGTTTTGAGGTTAGCTTGGTTGTTGTCAGATTCAAAATAGGTGCGTTTGGTACTTATGCTGGGTTTACATCCTGGGTAAGTGAGGTTCGTTATTGGTTTTGTTATAGTGAAGGGGATGGATTTTGGTGATTACTGCTATAGGTTTTTACCTCCAACACTTGCCTTCCATTGCATCATAACAAATGAGTTGCCAAAAAAAGTAAGTAAACATAACTATCAAAACTAGCAGTCTAAAATAAAGAAGGAGAATTCAAAGGACAAATGGAAAGAGTGTTTTATGCACAGTGTCTATCATTTCATTATTAATTTATCATCTAGATCTTTTTCTGGCCCATAACCTTCATGCTAAACCTATTTCATCAACTTCTGCACATGGTTTTCTCTATTATCATCCAATATAAACAAAACTAATCCTTGCTCCCATGAAAATTAGCTCCTATATCATTTGTTTCCTGCAAGGACAAGATGTGTACGTTTAGAAAACCAATTACTCTTTCTCGTGCTGAATTCATAACCATTGAATCTTGTGTTAGACAGAGGTGAGGAAATAAAGGAAGTAGATCAATGGAAATGGCCATTTTTTATAATTGAAAATGTTAGTTTTCGTTGTTAAGTGTCAACTAAACATTTTGGAGTTAGGCGTGAAAGGCCCATATTACTAAGGGTAAAGTGTATTTTTACCTTCCGATTTTTATTGGTGCTTGTCAAATCAATCTTGGGAGTCTAATGCCCTTTCAATGTTTCATTTTTTTTGCAGGAACAAGTAAGATCAACGCCAATGATCTCTAACTAGTAAGAAGTCCTTAAAACTATTATCCCAGACATTTGCAAGGTATGCTATAATAGTTTGGACATTTATGATTATTTATTCATTGTTTCATTGTAACTCTCAATGTATGCTGCACAGAAAATTGAGGGTATATTTTTATGGCGATATGTTTTGTTTGTCTTGGATTGGTTTTGGTAGACAAAATAAATTAATTTAATTTTGCTATGGGATAAAGTTTTTCATGATTTATATATTTGATAAATATTGTCTCACAATACAAATGCAATCATCTTTCTTTGTGGACAAATTCTAAGTTGATAAACCCTACCAAGTATCCCACCATGGGGAAGTGGTTTCCTGCCGATAGATCTATTAAGTTTTAAATTTAGTGTTCAAATTTATTTTCCTCGTTTCTTTTCTTTTTTTTTTTCCTCATATCCTTCTCTTAATCACATCTCAGCCAACAAGACTCATCCTAAACCATGATCACCCAAATACATTCAAAAATACTGACATGTTAATTGCATGATTTCATCAATCTATAAAAATAACTTGGTCACTAATCCAAATGCCACTCCTAGATGTCAAATGCATCCCTCCTCTTTTCATTTTTTTAGACACGGACATTATGTAGGTTAAGAGGAAGAACTGAGAAGAGGGTTGTGTGGTGATTGTTGATTGTGAGGGAGATCACATCACACTCATGATGTCAATGAAACTCTAGCACGATGACTTGGGGCTTTTGATTTGTTTCTATTCCTTTAGTTGGGGTTTTTTTTGTACCTCTCTTTGATTTGGATCTTGGGTAGGAGCATTGAAGGGTGGAAATCCATGTGGGTGGCTTGGATAGGTATAGTACATGTTAGGTTGGAGGGATGAAAGTGGAAATATAGAGTTTTGGATCGAGCGTTTATCATTAGGTCAAAAGCTATAACTAATAGTTATGGTGCAACTCTTTTACTTAAAAGTACAACAACTCAAACACTACAATTCAATTATGGCTTGGTTCACTTGGCCTACATTATGAGACAAATGATATAACCTGCGACAATCTCTTCCTCAACAATTGCTTCGTTAGGAATCAAACTCTTTCATTGTGACCTACATGACTTATGCTACCACAGGTAATTGATTTAACTTAGCAACAATCTTTCCCTTAACAATTGTCCCATTAAGAATCGTACACTCAACCTTTACTCTAAATACCAATTATTGGATCAAGTACTTACCACTAGGTCTGAAGCTACAACCAATAGTCAGAATGTAACTCTTTTTGCTTAAAAGCGTAACAACCTTAGTTTTATGATTCAATTATAACTTGACTTATGTCATGAGACAATTGATACACCCTGCAATATAGAAGACAAATTTAATTTGGAGTGACTCCTAGTGGTACCTTTCTACTTTATTTTTCATTTATTTCTACTCTTCTCTGTCTTTCTCTCCTCATCTCTTCTCTATTTCTCTTTAACCAAACATCTTTAACTTTCATTTTTTTCTCACCTTTTTTTCACTCATCATTTTTATTTCCATCCACCTGTTCTCTCCTCTTTACTAAACATGGAATTAAAGTTTGATGCTTTGAGGGTTTGGACTGAATGAGTGTACAGCTAGAGGTGATGTCATATTGAAGCGACAGACATTCTAAGGAATGGTGACAAACATGTGAGGAAGAGTTAAAGTACCTTCCTTGAGGTTGTTTCCTATGAGAATCAAACATGATATTTCAGGGGAACTGAAGATGATCCAATCAGTTTCTGGGCTTTCATTGTTTTTTGTTGAAAAGCCAAACCAATTCAATCGAATCATAGGAAGTTAGATGATTGAGTTTATTAATATAAAATAAAATAAAGGAAAAAAAACTGGAATTTTCTCTTAATTTAGTTCATATTGTTTGTCATTCTGCTGACATGTATAAGTTTGCTTTGGATATTTTGGGCTTCATATGTTGATGCAAAATGAAACATGTTTCTGTCAACTATTTTTATTACTTTCTAAAAGAAATTCGGGTAGTGAACTAAACAAAAATGGATGTAAGATAACATAGCTCCTTTGTGATTACTTTCCCTGTCTATGGTCCTACAAATCTCAGAAGATGCTCCCTTATTTCACCCAAAATTTGAGGATAAAGCTTTGGTGTTGTTTTCAAATCAAAATTTGAGTATTTTACCTCGAAAATATGCCTTGACATTTGAAATTCTTTATCATGCATATTAACAAAATGAAATTCCAATTCTAATTAAAATACCAACAATCAAAAACATCTATAGTAGTGAATATAAGTTTTATCTTTTCATTAATGTCTCCATCCCTTCATTATTTACATGAATCATATTTGCTTGATGCTCTTGACTGTGCCATATTTAATTCTCTACTTGTGGCCCCTAAACAATAATTCTAACGTTTATTTTTAGGTGTGATTGTTTTGCAGACTTGAAGAAATAAAAAATTTCAAGTTGCTACAATATTAACAATAACAAACAATCACAAATAGATCGTTACAGCAAAGTTGGGTCAAAAGACCTTTGATGGCCCTCGACGCGTCAACCTTCGAAACCTTAACCCCTTCTCGCTTCATTTCCTTCACAATACCTCATCCATCATGTTCCAATATACTCCTTCGAGTTGCCGTGCTCGACTCACCAATCCAACCTAATGACTTGCCTCGAGTTGGTGCCATGTTGGTCCCTGAAGGTCGAGAAATCGATTGGATCTTCTCCACTGAATTGGGTCATCTCCAACTCCTCTTAGGTTCCCCTGAAATATCACGTTTGATTCTCATCGGAAACAACTTCAAGGAAGGTATTTTACCTTTTCCCTCATGTGTTTATCACCGTCCCTTGGAGTGTTCATTGCACCAACAGGGTTTTGAGGTTTGGTCAAAGCCTCTTCTTTTGGCCCTTTCTCCGAAATCTTTGTTCAAAAAGGGCATTCCTGATATACCCATTTTAAGTTATGTGGATAACTTGGTTTCCAGTATGGTGGTTCATCAATGTGTTGGGATGCATGTTGGTGAAATGTTGGTTGAGGATGTTGAAATTGAAAATGGGGGTGGGGTTTTGCATCATGGTAGGGAGTTTAGGAGGAGGTTAAGGTTCAAGAGAATGCCTAATTTAATTCAGACTGAAATTTGTATTGTTCCAGTCAAAGATGGTGATGATTTGGATGGGGTTTGCATTGGTGGTAATGTGGGGTTTGTGCCTGATCTTAAGGTTTTGGTGCACCCTTACTTGGGGCCCATGGTGGCTGGTCTTTTGTTGAATGGTGAATATGTAGCAGGGCGGATTCAGAATGGGTTTAAACCGAAGGCTTTGTGCCTTGGGGTTGGAGGTGGGGCTTTGGCAACTTTTTTGAGAACTCAATTGGATTTTGAGGTCATGGCTGTGGATAGTGATAGGGAGGTTTTGAGGGTGGCACGGGAGTATTTTGGATTGGAAGAAAGTAAGTTTATGCATGTAGTTGTTGGGGATGCCTTTGAATCTTTGAAGAAGATTGTTTGTCAGGGAAACTTGCAGGATGATTGTGAGGTTAATGGTTTTAGTGGTCACTCGGTGGAGGATGAGGTCAATGGTAAATTTGATGTTGTTATGGTTGATTTAGATTCAAGTGATATAAGGAATGGTGTAAGTTCTCCGCCAATAGAATTTGTTAGAAAGGATGTTCTTCTTGCTGCTAAATTGGTTCTTTGTGAGTTTGGAATTCTTGCAATCAATGTCATTCCTCCCAGCAGGTACTTCTATGACAACTTGGTGAGTCATTTTCAGGAAGTTTTTCACGAGCTGTATAAGATAGATGTAGGGAATTGTGAAAATTTTGTTCTTATTGCCACTACATCACCTCTAGTGTTTTCAGCTGGGGATCGTGTTAATTCTTTTCTTATGCGACTGAAATCAGTTATTCCAGCAGCATATTTGAACTCCATAACAAAGATATGATGTCTCATTTGTTGAGGGAAATAGCGCTTTTTGGTGATCGTCATTCTCCGTAAGACTAAGAGATGATGTTTTCAGTAGTTTTGATAGAATGATCCAAAATGGAGTGTTTCTATGATGCATCTTAGCTCCTGTGTGGAGAATCGTCTTTAAAACTGCTTTGCAACCACTTCATGTCTAATAAATCAGTGGCTTTGCATCTTGCTCAGGATCCAATGGCTTCAGTAAGGTACATATACACTGTTTCTTAATTATTGCTCTGAAACTTGTGAATGTGAAATTGAGGAGGTTTAGTGACGGTTATTCATATCTTTCTGGGTACTAAGGAGTTACATCAGCTTTCAGTTGCTGCCAAGTATGGAAGGATAATATCTTTGAACAATTTGCAGATTTTGAAACAGTTAATATAATGATGATAGTTCTAAAGTTAGCACTTACTATCTTGTATACAATTCAGATATTTTTCATCTGCAATATTCTCTTTTCTTATGTTGCTATGATTAAAACAAAGGAAATGCTTCCCCTGCATCTTATTTATATTTATTTGTCCTTATTTTTTTGTAAGAGTACCATTTCATATTCACCCTGCTGATTTTTAAATTACTGCATGAACAATGGCATATGTAAGGTGCTCATAAGTGTCATCAAAGGTAACCTTGAATATGGTTTCGGCATCAGTTATGAATAAAATATAAAAGTGCAGAGTGTCACATCAATTTTCAGAGCAGGACGAAGAAAAAGACTGGAGTAAACTTTGAGCTTGTTCAACATGATGCCTAAGATTAAACAGATTGTGACGGCTGAGCATCTGCTTTCCAGCATCTTGTCCACTCTGCTACAACTTTACTTCCAAAGAAAGCCAATTGTGTTTGTATTGTGGGACAATATTTATTAATAAAAAAATTACCAAGGAAAGAATATTTTTTGTTTCTGTCATAATGTCCTGCGCTATAATTCACAATTATGGCTGGCACTACAACACAATAATTTATTGACATACATTATCTACCCTGATACAATTGTTCTGATTTGTTTCTTTCCTGGACAATGTCAGTGATGAACAATATTTTGTCCTTGGGAAGATGCATGGATTCTCCACTGTTGATGGTTTTGTGGAGATAAGCAACTGCTTGGCAGAGATGATTAAATACGTGGCTAATGAACCGTCTGCTGGTCTTTTCTTTATTCAACAGCACACACAAAATGCAGTGCCCAATATCATGAAACTGAAGAAGAACGTTATCGACAAGAGTCGTGAAACAACTCTGCACACAGAAGATTTGGAGGATTCAGTCACAATGGTGAGATTAATGAAAGACTGTGGATTCCCCGTAGCTGACGAGATGATTGGAGACATTAAAAAATCCCTTTTAACGATGACATCAAAGCAACCAAACCGATGGTCAACCCATCGGTCGACATCAAATTTTCAGACTCAGAGAGCTAACTCTGCAGTTTACACCACGGAAGGAAGTGAAACGAGGGGTAACTACTTTTCAAGCGTTTTTAACTATTCAAAACAGAACACAAACAGTCACAGCTGCACCGAGAAGCCATTACCAGATGCATCTGCAAACACTAATGCATCTTCACAAGCTGACAAGCAGCCCCCATCAAGCCAGGTTGAAGATGAATCTCAACCGGGACCAAGTGATATTGGGGAAAAGTTATCGTCAATATCAGAAAAATATGACGACTTCAAAGCAAGTAAACAAGCTATACTGGAGGAGTGGCTTGAAGGAACAAGCAACAATGGGGAGCATTCTCTACCAGGTGATGAGAAAAGGCCGTGAGAAAGAGATGAAAATCTTCGGATAATTGGGAAAATTCTATAGGATTTATCTTTTATGTAGCTTGTTTTTCAAAAAAAGAAAAATGCTTTTTAGACTGTGTATAATGTGTGCAGTATCTAATAAAAAATTGTTTGAGTAAGATAAAATGGGTATTTCAAAAACGTTAGGAATGGAGGAAGAAAATATGAAGGTGTAAAAAGTGATTTCACAAAAATCTGGTTAACAGGACTCTTATGTCCATTTGTTAAAATTTCTCAATGCTTTTCCTCTCATTTAAAGGAATCAATACTGCAATTAAGAAATTTGATCGGAATAGTCAAGATTTTTTCTTCATCCCATGCCGTAAAAGTCTTGACACCAATTAATTTCAAAATATTTTATATTCTCGATAAGCCGATTTCAGAATAAATGAAATAAGTCCAAGAATTTTGTGGAGTGGAAGAAAAACACCCTGAAGTTAAACATCAAATTCCAAAATTTGAAATCATTCACGTCATACCTTAATCATAATATTAATAGCCAAAATAACTAAATTCAAATCTAACATAATGTGTACAGATATTGGGATAGAGATATCTTGGATAAACGTAAATTGACATTTAAAAAACTTTTAAGCTATTATAGATCTTGGCCATATATGATATCTTATGAGGCCCTTAATCTAATAAAACGAGAACTTCATCTTACTAGCATCATGAAAAAATTGACGCCCCGTTGCGGCTATCAATATTTAAAGGGAACAACCCGGCTTTCAGATCGTATAGAATGTTACAGCTTGCAGTTTTATGTCCTCATAAATCATACACAAATGAGTACAAAAAAAAAATCTTCTATAAAATGGCTGCCTTAAAAGGTGGCACTCAATCTGAAGAATCACAATGCTGCACTGCATTCACAAATTCATCTCTTGTGGGCAATGCTGCCCCTGCATTCACAAAATTCATCCCTTGTTGGCTAGCAAATCCAATTATTTCAGGTCATATCAGGTAAAGACCAAGGCAAGATCTTGAAAGAGATATAATACATGCCAGGTTTCTGCATCACAGATCCATCAGAACTCGAGGTATTTACAAGAAGGCCATCTCCAATTTATTGAACAAATTATGTGCGGATGATCCAGCCAAAACACCTCAAATCGATGCCATCACCGAAGACGGCTACCACAAGGTTGATGTATGAAACTTTGGTACACAGCTGGTACCGACGACAGCTACCACAAGAATGATAAGTCTGTGTATCATGCAGCTGACATTCTCCAACATTGTCATCAGGATCTTGGATTTTAGTTGCAAGAAATGATCTATTCATTTACATAATATATTTAGTACCACTTTCAAATCTATACAAAATTAGCCCCGAGAATGAGGCTCCCAACTAGTCAAGTATGGGAAGAATAGACGTACAAAAACCTTGCCCCCGCAAATGGAGACGTCTTTTCCAGGATTCGAACATGAAACTTCAAGGTTACAAGGAAGCAACCTTACCTATGTGCAAGAGTCGCCCTCATACTTTTACAAATTATAATTCATTAAAAATTGGCAAACCAGAGACCAAGAGTCTAGGGAAGACACCTGACAATCCAAAAAGAGCATTGAGGGAGAACACGTTGAAGGGGCATCTTAGTCTTTCTGCAATTTAATATGAAAAAGTGAATCTGTTAGCTAATAAAATTATATATTTGAAATTCTCATTGAATTGAACAGAATAGAAGTATGCTGGACTGATAGCCTATTTATAATTTTGCATATGATAAAAGAAATATTAAAAACTATCAGAATCAAAGTTCTCAGCTGTCTCACCTCCTGGTTGAAAGACGACCATCCATCTATGGATTGCCCAAGTCACTTTGATTGCTCCCTAGGAATATTTAGGTAGTTAGTAATTCTACTGAAACACTCCGCAACTACAAATATTATTAATGCATGCCATAGCTTATGCCTGTCCGTGGCAAAAAGCCAAAACCTCTACCATATAAAATGGCAGACGACATGGTGGCAAATAGCATAAGCCTGGCAGATGAATTATAATATACATATAATGTACCAAAAAATCAGTTAAACACAGTGGATTACAAAAACAAATAACTAAGTATCAGCATAACAAAATCAGAAATAAAGTTTGATTTTAATGTATTGTTGGTGTAAAAAATTTACTCCACAAATTAGAGTGCATTTGTTTCGCAATTTAAAATCTGTTGCACATATTCCAATAAAATATATGTTAAAAATAACAATTGACGGATTCACATTCAAGGTGATTACATCTGATACTCAAACACACAATTAGAACTTACTTTAGATATGACTTAAAGTAATTATCACAAAACAACATAATTTTCATTTACATAACAATCTACGATTCGATGACAGTTCAAGACTGAAAAACATTTACACTATCAATATATTTCAATTAACTTCTAGAGAATATTAATGAAATAAAATTCATCAAGATTGTGAGACTTGTGTAAATAAAAATCCTATAAATAAAAAACACGATAAATAAAAAGCCACAACCAAAAATATCCTAGAAGTGAGAATAAATGAAGGAATATTTGTGGTGACAAAATCTAAACATATAGAAGAGACTGTGAAGGAAAAAAAAGCAGATGAAAAAAAAAAACACAGAATTAACAAGAGCTGAAAATAATAAAGCAAAGATAAAGGAAAAAATAGGTTAACTAAAGATGGCGGTTGCTGAAGTTGGAATTGTCAAAGGATGTGAAGGGAGATGCCAAACTGAAATTCCGAGTTCTATCATCAGGAACATATTACTTTATCTTTTGAAAAAATATAAATAGTATTTCCCCAAGAAAGAAGCTATTGGAACTTAGTTATAAAAGAGGCAGGAACTTAAAACAAATTAAAGAATGTGAATTTTGAGGAGAGAATACGCAATGTAAAAAATTTCAGCCTACAATAATTACCTGAAACAGTTACATCAGGAAGCACTAGATCTGTCATCTTAACCTCTTCTGATAATTTGGCGGCACTCCCCACCTCTACGGATCCATTGCTTTTCCTCACCACTTTCGCTCGTCTAAGTTGACAAATATAATAAAGTTAAAATTTCACACCAAATTGAATAATGATATTTGAGAAATTGAGTTCAAACCTGATTAACTTGCGCTTCGTAATGCCTGCCTTCAGCTTTGATGACACCCCTGCTTATAAATGAAGAAAAATATTATTTAAATTGGTCTAGAAACTGATAATTCAGAGAGGAGAAAGAATAGAAAAAATGAGAAGCAAAGAAAAGGTAACAGCTTGATTGGTTCATGAAAATCTTTTCCACTTCTTTTCAATGATTTCACAAATAACTACATAAATATTATATTACTCTCACTTCACTTCCTGTTTTCGAAAGATATTTATATAGAAATGATAAAAACAGCATTTCATAATGCATATCACTCACCTGGTTTAAGAGCCAAAGAGGTTGAAACGGGCTTACGATTGCCCCTCTCACTTTTAATGAAATCAATGACAGTATCAGCATTCATCCCCAATCCTTTTCTTCCAACTAGTTTCACTCCTAGCTTTTCACAGAGGTAATTCAATCTCATTTCATCACCACCTCTTACCTCTCTTAGGTCAAGAACCTGTTGTCTCGTCAATAATGTGTAAACATGAAGCTGCTGTTGTTGATTAAAATGTGACTGAAGCTGCTGAAAAAGTAATTTGTTTGAGTGTTGTTGGTCTTGTTTTGCAACTTCATTACATTTCTTTCTAGCCTCACTAAATGTTACCCTCAAGATTGCTGGTGACTTGGGGTCTGTATTCTTCTGAGCAAAAATGATAGAAAAGCTCCCAAATTCTATATCAGGTTCTCTAAATAAATCTGCAAGAAGGGAAGCACAAGAATGAGCACTTGAAGGGGCCTTGTCAACTTTCATCTTCAGTGTTCGAATATTAGCATGGTGGGCCATATTTGCAGCTTCTCTTAGACCACTTAGGAAAGCCCCATGCATAGTAGCAGGATAGCGCCTAGTAGTTGCTTCCCCGGCAAAGAAAAGCCTGCCATCTCCCACACTTTCTGCTAAAATATCATAATCATCACCAGAAGCTCCAACTGCAACATTGGAGTAAGAACCAAAGCAGAAGGGATCACTGCCCCATCTAGTACAGACAGTTTGGATAGGTTCAGGAACATTGATTCCTTTTGGTTCATATATACCTGCAGACAGATAGAGCATTTTTCTTCATAAATATTTAATAAAATAAAAGTAATCAATATTAATAATTAAGGACTAATATGATTTGACTAAAAATTTAAACTTGTCCAATGAAAATTAAGTATTTCAGCTGAATTATAATGAGAAAAAGATACAATTTAATTTACATATATTCTAAATAAAACTCATACCACAAGACAAATGTTAGGAAACTGAGGAAATCATACAAACTACATGATAATGGATATGTAATTTCTAGACCTCGAATTTACTTTTCTTTGCTTATTTTGTATGAATATTCTATCTTGTAAACTGTATTAGCCTAAGTATGATGTAGGTAGATAAAGTGTACCCTTGAGAATTTGAAGAACCCGTGTGACTGCATCTGTGGGGGGCATGCTCTCAAACTTATGTGCAGCTTCCCCTGCTACTAAAGCAATCAAAAGGGGACCACCAGCAACGGTTGCATAACTGTAAAACAAGAAAAATTCCCCACGACGACTTGGATCATCAGAAAGATGTCCAAATGTGTCAAGATCCATCTCCCAAAACACATGAGGAAAAAGCATGGCAACCTTATTCAGCAGACCAAACCCCAATCTTTTTATTCCATCGAGCTTCCTCTGAGGCAACTCCGGTATAAACTTGATAGACCCTTTCTTCAATACACCTAATGGAACAGTGCACAATGCCATATCACCCTCAAACACCTGACTCCCTGCAATCACCTGCACTCCATCACCACTATACCTAATCGTATGCACAGTTTTCTCATACAAAATTGGCACATTCTCTGCCAAAGCCTGAACTAGCTTCCCATTTCCTCCAGGCAGAAAACAATGATCTCCCCCCATATCATACGGATCATCCTGGTCCCAAAATGCAAGAGAGAGATTGGACAACAAACCCGCATTCGCATACTCCAAATTTGCAAGATGCCAATTGAACAAACTCAACTCCTCATCACTCACCGAGTCCTTAAACACTTGCTGGAACGTCTCCAGTGCCGCTCCAAGGGACACATCCACCGAGACCTCCCCCATCAACTGCCTCAACCTACTCGCCTTGTCGAGCATGCGATTAAACGCAGACTCCACCTTCACATCCGTATCCGGATCAACCGGCCTCCCATCCATGCAATAAAGAGGACACTTATCCCTCACCTTATGAAGCAACTCACCCAATTGCCTCCCCACAATCCCAAGGGGATTCCCCAACGTGCCAGTCAACACACTGCCACCCAAATCCGCAGCAGCACACACCCTATTCCCTCCCTCCATCTTCTTCGTATAAACACGACCACCGGCACGCTTCCGCCCTTCCAACACCGTGACCTTGAACCCAAACCGCATAAGCTGCCGTGCCGCAGCCAACCCGGCGAGCCCGGCGCCGACGATAATCACCGACGGCTTGCTCGCCTCCGCCGGAATCCTCTCCTTGATGGGAGAGGCCACTCCGAAATTTATGTAACCATGCGAGACAAGGTAATTATATGCGGAATCCAAAAGCGCGTGGTAATGTGGCGGAATGTAATCCAGGAAGGTTTTCTTACTCACCCAATTTGACACGTTTTCGCGCCATTTTGCAATGATGTGGTTCCGAATGAGAGTGTAATTGACCTGCTCAATGCCGCCGATGACCGGGAGCACGGCGGCGTCGATCTCCTCCTCCGTTAGGGAGTCCGCCGGAAAACCGGCTGAGAGTGCGATCAGGGCTTCGGTTTTGGGCTCTTTGTTGATTACGATGATTTCGTCGGAGGCGGGGGTTCGGGAGGAAGAGGGAGAGTCGGTGGGCAGGGTGAGAGGAAGACGAAACGACGCCGGATTGCGCTGAGAGCGGCCGCGACGGCGCTTCTTGGGGACGGAAAAAGAGAGGTAGTGGCTCAAGGTGGTGGGGTTCGGGTTCGGGTTCGGGTTCTGGAGGAGGTTTGGGATTGAATCGGAGGTTGGGTCCAAGAAAACGTTGGGACTAGGGTTAGGGTTTAGGGTGGAGGAAAATTGGGGTGGGGGATCCATTAAACGGTGTCGTTTGATTTTCGATTACGATGAAATAAGAGTCATTTGGTTTTGGTGCGTAAAGAATCAGCTATTGGAATTAGGAAGCTTTAAGGCTTCGCATCCGTGCTCTGCCGCTGCCGTTCAGATAGTTGCACCGTTGACTGACACAGAGAAGCTCGCCTTGGAACTATTTGGAATATTGTTAGAATCATTAAGGTGTATTTTTGAAAATAACTATTAAAATAACAATTTATTTGTATAATTTAATATTCAATATAGTGATAAATTTAGTATACTTAAATTCTACTTTTTCATTCTTTAACATAGTCTTTCAAATTCTTTTAGATTTCATTCTAGTCTTTTAGTTTCTAAAAGAGTTTATTGCAGTAATTTTTTTTGTCATGAAAATTGTTAATATAATATAAATTAATTATTGTATACATGTATCTGGAAAATTTGAGAAAAAAAATTAGAAGATGAAATAAAATTAAATATAAAAAAATAGATCAAATATAACGTAAGTAAAGAAATAACGACTTTCCAATTCAAAATCTTAAAATATTAAATTTGAGTCTTTCTTTTTATTATATATTATTTAACATTTTTATTTTTAATAATAATTAAACTCACATTTATATATATAAGATTGAAAAGAGGAATTGATAAAGATGAAGTGCAATGAGGGGATAATTACATTACAAACTTATAATAAGTATAATAACGAACTCCTTAAGACTTGTTGTAAGTTGACTTGTAGTAACTGATTTTAGGGCCAAAGAAAGGAATAAGTGTAGTTTTTTTTAATTGAAAAAGATTAAATAAAATAAAAGTAGTCTATGACTCATGCATAAATTATTCTAATAACTAACTTTCATTTTTTTAACATTAATTATGAAATATTAATCACGTAATAAATAAAAAACTTGTTGAAACCCTTAAAAAACTAGTTTCGAAACCTTAATCATATAATAAAATAAGACATCAAATTATGATGATAATCAGATATCAAACTTGTATGACGTTGTTATATATTTGACACAAATAAAATAACAAGATAAAATATAATTTATATTCACATGATAAAATTACTATTTTGTTGAAATCACATGTAATATAATAAGGAACTTTTAAATTAGTTTTAAACTTTCAAATTATAAAAATGACAAAAAAATATACAATTACATCATAAATATACAAAATTGCTTTTTATTATGGAGTTACTTTACTTACAATTATAAAAATATAAGATTTTTAAAATGAAAAGATTATTCAACTATTTTTCTTTAAAGCATATTTGAATGATAATAATATTTTTTTTTTAGTTTTTTCTTTAACAGCAATAATATTTTTTTTAATAATTTATGCTGTCTATACGTTTGATATAATACATATATTCGTTTATATATATATATATATATATATATATATATATATATATATATATTACTGTCACGAAGTTTTGAACGAGTCATCTCCATTGACTTGTAGTCAATTTTCCACTAACAAAAAATGGCAGCTTTCATGGATCATCACCAACCCAACATTAAAAAGAGGGCACACATCAATTCTAAATATAATAACTCCTATCATGCTATAGTTCTTGAATATTATTGGTCCACAACTGGAACTAATTTCCACCATGTATGTCCCACATTGGAGACAACAATTTTTTCTTTCTTGATTTAAATAACTATATAAACACTTTAACCACATCGTCAACAACACATCTTGCATTATCATGAACTCCTTTGTCTCCATTATCAAATTCTTTTTTCTTTCTTCACTATGTCTCTTCATGTTCAACTCTGTTGCATGCAGTTTCACACTTCATTGCAACGAGAAGGACATGAAAGTACTCCTAAACTTCAAACAACGACTCACTGATACTTCAGAGCTGCTCTCTTCATGGATTCCAAAATCAGATTGTTGTCAATGGAGAGGAGTCAAGTGTCATAACATCACAGCTAGGGTTTCAGACCTTACTCTCCCTTGTCACACTATTCCTTCTCAATTTATTGCTTTGGAAGAGAGAGACGACAAGTCACACTGCTTAACAGGTGAATTTAACTTCATACAATGTTAACTTTTTTTTTTTTTTTTCACCATACAATGTGCATAATAATTTTTGTTATTAACAGGAGAATTAAATTTGGCATTGCTGGAACTTGAATATTTGACCTACTTGGATTTGAGCAACAATGACTTCAAGTTTCTCCAATTCGATTCAAAGAGCCGTGGAAACTCCAGCAACCTCCATTATCTTGATTTATCTCATAACTATGATATTCTTGTCCACAATCTCCATTGGATTTCCAATCTTTCATCATTGCAATATCTTAATCTTGGTGGTGTTCATATTCACAAGGAAATTGACTGGCTTCGATCAGTCACTTTGCTCCCTTCACTTTTAGAGTTACATTTGAGAGGTTGTCAACTTGAAACGAAATATCCATTTGTTCAGTATGCTAACTTTACATCACTTCAAGTTCTAAATCTTGCTCATAACCATTTTTTATCTGAGTTGCCGAGTTGGTTATTCAATCTGAGTTGTCACATCTCCCATAACGACCTTGTTAGAAAATAAATAAATTATTTTTATAACGTGACTCATGTGAAATATAAGTATAGGCCTGTATGTGATTTAATAAAATAAAAGGATGTATTGATAATTATGAGAAGTTATTTATTTCATAAATATTTAATGGTAACCAACATGATGGGAGTTGGTTATAGATATTATTGATAATAACCAAATTAATGGAAATTTGTTATTATTTTATAATAACTGATGGTAACTAATTTGATGGACATTGGTTATATAAAGATAGGGTTCTGTCTATGCAGTATGAGAGTTCTACACAATATACCAATAAAGTATGTAGAGTAAAAGTAACTGAAAGAGATAGATTGAGATAAGGAGATTCAAGTACAATTGATTGAATCTCTAATAGATCAAGGTAAGTCTCTCTCACTATCTTATATTATGTGAGAATCATAGATTCTAAGATCTTGTGGAATATTTATGAATGATTATTTTTAATTATGTTTAAACTTACATGTGGTATCAGAGCCACAGTTATTTGAATTTGTGATTCTCCATTAATGATGTTTTCAAATTTTGATAAACCCTAAATTTGAATTATGAATTTACGAAT
>Ga0123340_1002308_pt1 | contig 17093 bp, 12 predicted proteins | sample SirMexnodulemix_FD_89961 | JGI IMG/M metagenome (GOLD analysis project Ga0123340, IMG submission 89961) | Root nodule microbial communities of legume samples collected from Mexico - Siratro Mexico nodule mix | ecosystem: Host-associated > Plants > Roots > Nodule | place: Mexico: Nepantla... | reverse complement strand
TATATATATATAAAGAAAATAATAGTGGTAAAAAAATTAAAACTAAACTCTTTAATTTTCTAATTTTCACTAAAAAACAACTCATAATATTTTTTATTTACGATGAAAGATAACTAAGGGTGTTGTGATAAAAAAATTATCAATATAAATGCCAATTTTAAGAAGAGTGTCGTGAAAAGGACAAAAAAAATTATAGCAATGTCTTGTAATGTGGAACGAAGAAAGTAAATTTACCAACATTTTTCGTAATTATATTATTAGAATGATTTATTAATTATTTTTTTAAAATGAGATATTTAGAATAAAAATCAATTTCAGTTGAATATAAATATAATTAAGACTAAATTGAAAAAATGAAAATGAATAATTGAGAAATTTATCAATAATTCTAGATTTATCATGGAATAAAAATATATATTTAGTAATTATTTTAATTTATAATACTATTTAAATTCAGAAATATTTAAGAAATTTAATCCCTTATGAATGTATTTAAAAACATTTAAACACCAATTTAAATAATTACGAGTAACTAAATTGGGTTATTTTTAATGAATGACTGTCACATTAAGTCATAATTTAGTTTTTATACTTTTTTTATAGGTCTATTTGTACTTTTTTTTAATTTTATTATAATTTGTACTCTAATGTAAAAATCCATATATTAAATAACCTTTTCTTATTTTCTAGCAGAAGGTAAATTTAATTTAATTTTATTTTTTTACAAAGTTTGTAACAAGACAAAACAACACTTGATGTATTGGGGTGAGGTGATGGTGGACGAAGTAAACAAATCTTCGTTGAATGGAAACATGCAAGGAATCAAGTACCTTCAGAATGGATCAAATATTATTAGTGAAAAAAATTGATGTGGTTTTATGATTTAAGATTAAAGACACTTTCTATTTAGATTTATTTATTTTTATTCGATATTAGCTAGATTTAAACTTTAACATTTTGTTGGTACTTGAGAAGTGTTTTGTAATTTTATTTTGATCGATTAAAAGTTCATCAAAATTTTAGAAAAGATCAAATACACCATTAAAATAGTATTGTGCATGAAAAAATCACTTCTTGCGGGTGAGACTCATCATTTTTATCTTCCCCTCAAAGGTGGATTCAGGGAAATAGAGAGGTTCAAAGGGGCACCGATCAAATTTTATTTCTTATTTTTAGTTAACAGATAATAGTAATTGTATTTTATGATATTAATTTTAAAATGCAAATATAAAATATTTTTAAAAAAAATTACATACGAGGAAGATGAAATTGGAAACTGTAAAAAATTGACTTTGCTAATTAATAAACAGTGGGTGGAAAGAAAGAAAGAAAGATCAAACTACATAAAAGGAAATACGTAAAATTCAAAGCACTTTATAGTTTATGGGTAGGGTAAAGCATGTGCCGAATAAGAAAAGTAGACTGATTCTATTTCAAAGTACTATAAAAATCATGTATGGGAAATCAAAATATAATACTAAATTTAGTGCTAAAATATAATAAATCCAAAGAAAAGCTAAATATCACCTAAAACAAATAATACTTGACACTAGTTGATTCCAAATCGAAAATTACATTTTAAATTGATGGGTGATAAAAAAAATAATCATCTTGAGAGAATGAATAATTTTCCAAAAGACCATTCTTATTTACATCACATTGTACTATTTTATATTTTTGTCTTCTTTCATTTTGTATACAATCAAATAAAAATAAATTATCCATTTTTTTATTATTCTCTAACCAAACAATTTTAGAAATTATCTCATCTTTTTTGCTTTATTTTTTCTTCGTTCCTAGATAAGTTATACACTATCAGTGTTATGAAAAGAAACCATAAAATTATTTCACTGACAGAAACTCGCATATGGTCGAAACCTTAGGTCACAAGAAACAGTTAAGTGTTGCCAACAAGAAAAGCTATATTGCGCGTTTGTATATAGTTACCTTATAATGATATTCTTGTTTTTCCTTTTTCTTTTTAGTTTTTTAATATTAAGCTACTTGTAAGGATTTTTGAAATTCTACCCCCTTATCAAATCTTGTAAGACATCAAATATGGCATCAAACGTTATCTCATGGTCCAACCATGAAAATCAATGTGTCCAAAATCCAAGTGTTGTTACGTCTTTCTTAATTTCTTCCTCTTTGTTTCTTCCTCTTTGTGCAGTAATTTTGGTCTGGTTGAAAAGTGTGCTTGTTGAAGAAGCTTGTAGTTAGTTGCATGTCACGTGCAAGACTCTACCTGTAACCAACATCCCTTTTTACTTGTATATTAACTTTATTCAGGTTTTTGGTTTTGGGAAATGTAGAAAACAGACTAAGAAAAAGGCCATTTGTTGCATTGAGCCACACCATATAGCTTGCTACTATTACCTCTCTTTGGTTTTTTGTTTTAACAGATATCTTGTAGCTCAAGACATGATCATAATTTCATTCATACTTCTGCAACATTAAGATGGTTACAGCTAAGAATGTTTGTGCTACCTACTTCTAATTAAAAATTTTACTACCTTAACTTGCCAATTTTAGTTACACTAAAACCATGCACTACGTTTATGTGATACTGGGATTTTTTATCTGTTTTGACTGGTGTATCTCAACTACCAAGTTCAGACATTTATAAGATTCTCGGAATTGCAGCTTTGCCAAACCTGTCCCAGTGCACGCTTCAGACCATTGCTCAGATTATCAGTTCCCAATACTATTACACCCCTTTTTAAAAGCCTTCTTACTTTCCCTCTCTATTTGAACAGAAACTGAAAAAAGCATGGGGTATGCAAGTTATTTCTTGGCTTCCTTTCTTCTGGTTGTAGTGTTCAATGTGGCTAAAGGGCAGCCTCTGGTTCCTGCATTGTTCATATTTGGGGACTCTGTGGTTGATGTGGGAAATAATAACCACTTATACACCATTGTTAAAGCAAACTTCCCTCCCTATGGAAGAGACTTCAGTAATCACAGTGCAACAGGGAGGTTTTGCAATGGGAAGCTTGCAACGGACTACACAGGTATTGCTCAAAATCCTACTTAATGAAACACCATTTTCTCACCCACATTATCATGTTTTTGCATGCTTGATCTTTATTTTGTTCACTGCAGCTGAAAACCTTGGATTTACCTCGTACCCGCCAGCTTACCTCAACTTAGAGGTCAAAGGAAAAAACCTCTTGAACGGTGCCAACTTTGCCTCAGCTGCTTCTGGCTACTACGATCCCACAGCTAAGCTTTATGTAAATATACACTTGCCAGTTTAAAAAGCTTCAGTTTTTCTTTCACTTCTCATCATTATTCATAAATCCTAATAATGGGTGTTTTTTTTCTTTGTTTCCATTTGGTCTAGCATGCAATTCCATTGAGCCAACAGCTGGAACACTACAAAGAGAGCCAGAATATATTGACGGGAATAGTAGGGCAGTCAAATGCTTCATCAATTATATCTGGTGCTATATACCTTATCAGCGCTGGAAACAGTGACTTTATTCAGAACTATTATATAAATCCACTGCTTTACAAAGTTTACACTGCTGATCAATTCTCTGATATACTCATGCAACACTACGCCACGTTCATTCAGGCATGTCTTTGTCAACCTTAAGAAACCAAGTTGCAATGATAAGAAGTGATATTAAGAAACAAAGGGCTATTTATTTTAGTTTGCTGATGTTGACTTTCATGACAGAATTTGTATGCACTTGGAGCAAGGAAGATTGGCGTCACAACATTACCTCCTATGGGTTGTCTGCCAGCAGCCATCACTCTCTTTGGCTCTGATAGCAACGAATGTGTGGTTAGACTAAACAGTGATGCTGTTAACTTCAATAAGAAGCTAAACACTACGTCGCAAAGCTTGCAAAAATCGCTTTCTGGTTTGAAATTGGTCCTCCTTGATATCTACCAACCTCTATATGACCTTGTCACTAAGCCTTCTGAAAATGGTACACTTTCTAACTCTGCTAAGCCTAGAAAATCAATCTTATCATGCATAACTCATGAACTAGTTTTATTTTTGTGGAATGCACTACACTTTCACAGGTTTTTTTGAAGCAAGGAAGGCTTGTTGTGGAACAGGCTTGCTAGAGACATCTATATTGTGCAATCAGAAATCCGTAGGAACGTGTGCCAATGCATCTGAGTATGTATTCTGGGATGGTTTTCATCCCTCTGAGGCTGCAAACAAGATTTTGTCGGATGACTTATTGGCTGCTGGCATCTCTCTCATATCCTAATCCCGTGTCATATCTACTTTGGATATATATATTTTTAAGAATTGTGCGGTTATTGTTGTATTGGTTTGGCTTATGTAAAAGCAGGTTGAATATGTTTGATGACAATGTTTACTCTGTGTTTTAAAGTTTCGTGTAATAAGACCCATATTCCAATGAGTTTTCGTGCAAAATTTCTACTGAGTATTCAAAGCTGCTCCTAAAGGATTTGTGTTTAATTCAGTTATTTTAGTTTAATGTGACAGCTAAACTCGAATTCTTCGCTACTACAAATAGATATGTAAGTTAAATCTCAATGATGTGAAAGTAGGAAACGATTATTTTTCACCCTTTAATTCCTACCATTTATTATTTATTATAAAATCACACGCGGTGAGGTTCTTGAGTGAGAAATTCATTGGGTCGTTAAGGTTAACAAATTACATCTAGACTCACATTATAATAGTAATATAACGTCCAGCTTATATTTTAGACAAAATTTAGATAAAGTCTTTTTAGATGGTTTTATTTTCTGCAATTATACAGAATGAAGTTTTACCTAAATGTACTTAAAAAAAGTTCACATAAAAAATCAGCATTAATTACTGATGTAAAAGTTCCATAGGTCTTTTTAGTTTTACTTTCTAATCAAAATTAGAGCTTTGATTAACAAAGTTTATCAAGTTGAATGTACAAATTTTGATTAGAAAATAACAAAAAAAAATCTGATGACCTAATCAACTTTAAAATTAGTCCTCCAAAAATCCAGTTGTAAATATCCTACCACTACCAATTGCTTCTAAAGATGAGCGGACAACGCTAAAATTTGTACCATAAATAACTAGATGTAACTGCCCAGAACAAGCAAAAAATACAAAACAGTCCAGAGCCTTCAAATATTGTCTAGACAGCTGTAATTTACAAGATACATTAATTGTTGAAGAAATTATGACAACAATCCAGCAATCTTTGTACATCTGTCTCACTGACAGGAACTTCATCATTCAGATTATTCTGGGCATTCTCTTCTGCTGCAGTCCAGTTATTCAGAATACTGATGATCATCCCAAGCTATCGATTGCGATGGTAAAGTGAAACAACAAATAAATGGCAAAGCAGGTCATGTGGATAAAAAAGCATGTGAACCTAACTGTGGGTAGGCGTGGTTGGCATTGTATAGTTAGACAAATTTGAATGGCTAGATAAGAGGTTTAAAGGTCTAATGGTTCGGAATTGAAGACACAAACAATCTAATATGCAGAGTTCTTGAGAGTGTTTTTGTTCCCTGCCGAAGGATTGTCCGTTGGAAAGTTTATTGACACATAAAAAAAAGTAAATAATAAATACCATGAATGGATTCTACAGAATTAGAGTAGTTTTTGCCACGCTTGTACCAGATTTGGTAAGAAACCCTTTTTAACATGTAGCATCATTAGTAAATTGTAAAAAAAAATTGCCCTGCATTTTAGACTGAATGAAAATAGATACATTATCATATAATCATGAAAACATAGATAGGAATGAAATTAAATTCAACATCTTCTTTCAGAGAAATTGAAATCTCAACAGATTTTAAATAAAGTCATCCAAAGGGGTCCTTAGAATCACAAAGAACAGATTGAACTAACTAAAAGAGAAGGATACTAAAAGAGAAGGATACAGATATATTCCTAGCATTTGCTGTTGAGCCAGGAGAAGACAAGCTATGCTGTTTATCACCAGATTCAACTTGTAGGTTGAGAAGCTCATCTTCAATCAGATCAAGTTTTTTGACAAGAACCGAAACACAGTGATGTACTCTTGAAGGGCTCATTTCAGGTTCTCGAATTCTAACCAATATCCTAGCAATTACATTCCAAAGCGCATTTCTTGCTTCCACATCATCCGAAGCAAAAGGGAATATATCAAGCAAACCACCTAATAGGTTCAAATCTAGAAAACCCAATACCATTTACCATTATATTAAATAATCCAGAGATTCAAGAAAGAATACACAGTGAATATATAGTTTACCCTGTGATATCCTCAAAGCATGATCAGGAACATCAGACAACATATTTGCAATGATAAATGAAGCAGTAACACAACAGTTCCCAACCTGCAGAAGATATCACCAATCAACCAGTTTTCAGTTAGCCAAATCATTTTATTTCCTTGTCAAAACCTAAAAGTTTGCTATTAGCTATAAATTGATCAAGAAAATGTTATCAAATAATTAGAACTGATAAAAAAGCTGAGATGTTGTCAGACTCTCATGGCTCTTAATCAGAAAATCATCAGTAAAAAAAGTTTGGATAGCTTGATTAAGTTGACTGCATTATGAAACTCTCAGGTCAATTGAATGTAGATTTATCTATAGGGGGAAAAGGTCCTACTAACAAAAGAAGAAAGCCTTTTTTATTCAAGTACGATCAAAATGAAGCAGGAGTGCATCACAAGCAACAATAACTTCAATTCTCACCCAAAATGAAATATTAACAAAATTTCCAATTTTTCATCAATAATATCCATTGATAGAGATAAAGCTTCGTAGTTTAAAAATATAAAAGCTCGTTACACATCTTGGAAGAAAGAAAAATATAGTGTTGGAGAACATTCTAGAACACGAGTAATGCGGACATAATTTTTCTGACTTTACAGGTCATCAAATACCAAATTATTGATATCAAAAGTTAATGTTGTGAAAGATGTATCAGTATTGAAATTGTTAAGAATAACAATGTACCTCAACTTTATCTGGGAACTTAACGAGATCACATACTAGTTGAAACAGTTCTGTACTTGAGCAAATTTCCTGAGAATGATCATCCAAAATAGAAAGTGCTTCAATTGCATGAAGAATTAAATCAAGAATGGAGTACCTGAAACATTAAGATGAGATTTTATCATACCAATTCCACCAGATAGGTAAATGGAATAGTTATCTGCAAAATAAATGTGACAGTGAAACAAATTGCAGTACAACATATTCTACAGCCATTTGTCAGTGATAACAGAATTAGAATAAGGGGATAATAGGAACTGTAATTACATCATTGCAGAATGGAGGACTGTGGATCACAGTACCTTTCAGGTATTCTTTCACTCGTTAATTTGCTGATCTCAAAAGTCAAGAGACTAATTAATATATTTGCCAGACCAAGCTTCATCATAGGTGGAAGGAGAGCATGCATAACTTTCTGTTGACTCTCTAATATAACTAAAATCAGCCCGATGATCTGTTAAAAAGTAGAATGATGCTGGTTATTGAACAGATAAAATTTTCATTCTGATGAAAGTAAAAGAAAAAAAAAAATAAACATAAAATTTTTCCTCTGAAATTATTTAAGTTTTTAGTGCATATATTCTATGACAAGCGTTTGACAAAGTTTAGTGACTTTCACACATTGTAACCTCCATGCAAAAAACAAAAGTTGAAACTATTCTGGATTGGCACCAAGTGTTGACTACCTTTTCTAAAAGCTGTTGGTTCAACGTATTTTCTGCAATCCATAAGATTTGACAGAGTACATGTTCAGACTGCAATGCCTCAGCCCATGTAATAGATTCACCACTTTGAAGACCTGCAGTCAATAATCTGTTCCAAAATTTAATTGTAAAAAGGTTTATCCGTTGTATAATAAAGGCACCAGTGTCAAAAATTAGTGTGATACTGGATTTACAGCATAACACATAAAATTCTTGAGATAAATAAAAAGTATGTCTTTCATCTATCCATCTATTTGGGTCGGTAAGTCAATGTGTCTTTTTTCTTGCACACACACTATAATGCAGGAAATTGATTCAATAAGACAAAGTAGAAGTAAGGAGGATTAAACATCCTCTAATAAAAAAAAAAGAGATAAATTAGAACCAATGTGATCAAATCATGTAGGAACACACACCAATCTTTCTGGAAACATCATGAACATAACACCAGAGGTTGTCCAAACAAAATATTATCCCAAATGAAGCCTACAGTCAAAGAAATTGACATTTAATATTCTGCCTATAAACAGAAAAGATGCACCAAGACTTTACTGCAAAAAAATTAGCCTCTTCGTGTGAGCCAAAGTCAAGTGAAAAGTACAAACAATGAAAGAAATGGACATAATATACAAGTAATAAATAGATAAGCTTGGAACAAATACATATGATTTATTTAAAAAAAAAAAGGCATGGGAACATTTAATACTAGCAGAGTTTTTCTTTTGCAATGAAGTTATGCATTAGACAAACAGAAAATAAAAATAGCAGGAAAAAAGAAGGCATACAATAGGGAAATAGTTACCAATCATGTAAATTTGGTACTTAACAAAAAGGAAGGGAACCACATCTATCCCAATTCCAAAATTGACAAGAAATGTGGGTGTAAAAAATGTGTCATACCGGCATGTTTCACATAGGCATTGAGGATCATCCAGAAACAATTTTTCAATGATTATCTCAATCAGTCCTTTTGTTGAGATTATACGCTTCATTGGAACTTCATGACAGGCAAGGTTCCCGATAATTCCTATACTAATTTCCTACACCATGAAATTAATCCACAAAAATGTGATAAGAGCTTCTTACTCATTTGATAGTTTTATGCAATCTGAATAACATTGACTTACTGTTACACGCTCTGATTTGCAAACTAGTAGATTAGCTAAAAGAACTTCAAGTATGAGATTATCCACCTGCAGTATTGCACCAAGTAAACATTTGGTTTCCATTTATAAAAGAATCAAATGGCTGAAACTTGAAAGACAACAAGTTAAATGTATTTAGATCTCCAGTGCATGAGAGAAAGTCTCAACAATCATGAAACTTTAATGATTATGAGCTTGGTGGTACATGGATAAATTGGGCAGCGTTGGATAACATACATTAGAGAACATTCAAACAATCAGTTACTGTGTTCTTACAACTATGATATGAGGGAAATTTGAGACTTGCGGCCAAGTTGGTTTAAGAAAAAAGTTTTCTATTTCTGCACATAAATACAAAAAAGCCATTTAGTTTTGCTCCATTTCCTATTTCATTTTTGTGTTTTCACTACTCACAATATATTTTTTTTTTGAAACAGGGAACAATATAAAACAAGGTGACTTTCTTATTTGTACAAATAAGAATTGAGAACGAAAAAATGTTTTATCAAACCAAATAGAAGAAAAGGTTCTGTGGGGCCTGGACCAAATTATGACCGTACAGTTAATCGCACTCAACCTACTCATTATATGGAGAGTGGAAGCTAGTGGCAACAACCTCGCCTAGGCTAGAAATGTAGTATATTATAATAAGAAAGAAACTCGAATAATTTAAAAACCAAAAACCAGCATTGCTATACCATGAGTTCTGCATGCGTTTTACTGGCAGCTAAATCCCACAAAACGCAACCGTATTCCTCCCAGGCGGTCTCTCCAACTGAGACATTAGTACCTTCACACTCCCCACGCGAAATTTCAGCAGAAGCATCAACATCCATATTCTCAGATTTGTTCCTGGAGGATTTAACGTTTTCATCGTCGGAAATAGACGCAGAAGGCACATCCCCTTCTTCTCCTCGATTAGGGTTTTCGGAAGCAACTTCACTGAAGGTACTCCGAGAAGCAGAATCCAACGGCAGAAGCTTTCTTATCAAGGAGATTATGTAACTCGGATCAACTGTCGTCGATAAATCAAAAAACTGCATCAGGAGGAGTAATCATTCAAAATCATCACTGAAGAACAATAAAAAAAAAAAAAAAAAACATAGCGAACATATTTTGCAACGTGTAACTTAAACGGAACGGTCGATGAGAACCTCGTGTGACGGAGCGGAAGGGTGGTGCGTAGGACCACCGTTTTCTACTTCTTCTTCTTCAATGGTGGAATCTGCCGGAACCGCCATGCCCTTCTTGGACTTTGCTCGTTCCCTCCAATTTTAAATTTTTATGACAAGTATTCAATCTACGAAAGAGTTGGCGAGATGCAATGTTCCTTTTTTTTTTCTCGATAAACTATTGTGCATATCATGGGCCAATGGGCCTGTGTCAGGCCCGGCCCGAAAGAGACTATTAGTGGGATCAAGATAAACTAGAAAAATCTGTCACTCTCACTATCAAGTGTCAACTACACCAATTACACAAAAATGAATTAATTAAATATTTTAAAGGAGAGGATTGTGGGATTCCGATTCGAATGACGAACGCGACGAATATCAGCCACACGTAACTGGCAACAAGATTATCCGCCACAAAATAATATATTTAATTTATTCTTCATTTAAATTTAAATTTACATTAGTTTTTATTTTTTTACTTACGCGAGTTTCGGACAAATTCGCGCACTTTTCCGTGGCTATCCAATACGCATCCTCATTTCGTCACTTTTCTCGTTCCGTCAACTTCACCGGAATATTATTATTATCATTGGTTAGATATATTATTATTATTGTTATTATTATTATTATTATTGTAATCAAAAGAAACATTTTATAGTAATAAAAAAATCGAATTCGGATAAATTATTCACCTGTTCCGTTTTGATCGTTACGGACACATACACCTTCAACTACCACCCTCATCCTCCCTGCACGGCATGCACGACCACCGTAACCATAACAGCAACTGAAGTGAACCACGCTAATATGGCGTTATCTTGGCCACACTTGCTGCAGTTTCGTTCTCAACCTTCGTTCGGACATGCTAACTTCGCCTTCTTCTCCGATCTCACTGAATCCCGCTCTGTGGAACTATCGTGCACTGGTTCCCTCACTCTGCTTCGTCGGTGCAAGATCTCCGGTCTGTCTCGGGCGGCGCTGAAACCGGTGAAATGCCTCAGCAGATCCACGGAGGAGAAGCTGAGCGACGCCGAAACCGCTGTATCCGACTCTGAAGAAGTTGCCGATGAACCAGATGACGGCAACCGAACTTCCGTTCCGGCAAACGGTCGTGTTGGTTCGCAGAGGATTGTCACCACGTCTTCAGGCGATTCTCTTTCTCTCGGAGTTCGAGAACCGGTTTATGAAGTTCGTTCTTATGAGCTCTTTTTAAATAAAATTGAAATTTAATTGAGGAATTTAGGCAATTCTCCTGCTACAGTTAAATGAACTAAGACCTCAGAACTAATGTCGTTGGCTTTAATCTATTTTAATCCAGCTTATAAGTAGACATTTTTGTAGCTCAGCTCTCAAGAAACCAATTGTTACAATTCATGTACAAGAGAAGAGTGCACTCCAAAAGATTAGTTCATTAGGGGGGATAATCTTTCTGATTAAGTGACACATTAACTAATTTATCCTATTGGAACTCCTGCAATTAAATTAGCAGCTTAATAATGTAATTGCACCTTCTCCAGATCTATTAACTATTAGCTTTTTCTTTCATCTTACTTGTTTGTTGTGTTTCTTTTCCTCTTTCTATTTATATAAATTGTGAAGGTCGTTGAAGTGAAGTCTAACGGGAAAGTGTCAACCAGAAAAATCAACAGGAGACAATTGTTGAAATCAAGTGGTAGGTAAAGTGCATCTATTTCCTAAGATTTGAAGTTGGGAATACTTGCCTCTAGTATCTCATCACATTCTGTTGTTCATGCTCTGCTTATTTCTCTTTGGATGAGCTAAATTTTGAATGAGTTGCTTATAAACATGATTATAATAGAATCTGTGCAACAATTGTCTTTTAATGGGGCAATGTATCTGCATCGCGCTCAGTTGTGCAATGATACTGTTCATCTATTTATATTATTTATTAATTTTTCTATGTTTTGTTTAATTATTCAGGTCTTCGTCCTCGGGACATCAGAAGTGTGGATCCTTCATTGTTTATGACAAATTCAATGCCTGCTTTACTGGTAAAATTTCTTCTTTCTCCCCTATCATTTCTTAATGCCTCGTTGTATGAATAAACGCACGAATTCAAGTTAATCAATATACCCAGTGATGAGTGTCCCGTTATCCATGTTATTGTCAACAATGAATTCCACATATTTTTCCTGAAAATTTGCATGTTTCGTTCCATAGTTTAAGAAATATATTTTGATCTTGGTTTTCATCCTCATCCTCCCCAAATTTCGGTAAAGTACTGCTTAGCTAATTAAATGGAAAACTAGACTTGTGCCCGAAAATTTGTGGGAGTAAAAAGTACGAGACATCTCTAAGAAATATTAATTTAATCAAGCTATTGTGAAAGTTAATAGATAAGCTGTCTAGAGCTATTATTACAATGTAAATAGAAATCCAGCCTCAAAATGAATTCGTTTATGGTTGATTGTGTGCGTGTGTGTTGATGTATATACATATATGCAGAGACATACTCAAAAACCTTTTATTTTGTAAACTTTACCCCATTTGTGGTAAGGATGAATATACAACATGGGTATGGATTGCTGCTTTTATCAATTAATTATCTATTCGATTTCTTTGTCCTCTATTAGGTCCGGGAGTATGCTATACTTCTAAATCTGGGTTCACTACGAGCAATAGCAATGCAAGATTGTGTACTTATATTTGATAATAATCGGTATTATTCTAATTCTGAAATAATTCATAAATTATATATGGGATGCATTACCGTTACTGTTCCTTTGATAAAGTAAGAGAATACACTAAAACTTTTGTTGATGTCTATCAGTATAGGTGGGAAAGCTTTTCTAGAGACATTGCTGCCTCGTTTGAACCCCAAGAACAACAATGGAGGACCATCGATGCCATTTGAAATTGAGGTTAGTCTGGAATTTCAAATTTTCTTCTTCATTTAGCATCCTGATTTCTAAATAGGAGATTGACAAAAATAGAGTCGCAGTCACTTCCTGATACTCTTCTGCAGTAATGCTACGGCATTGTTTTCTGCTATATCAAGGAGATCAGCAGTCCTCTGAGACAAGAAAGTAAAGTGAAACTGATTTGAAATTGGATATGGTTTATTTTCAAGGGTTGAAATATAGTCATTTAGTCACCCTCAAGAATGAGGATATAGTATGAATATAAAATGCATTTCTTCCTAATTTTATTCTGAGAAACAAGTATAAACAAGATAACTAATTAGAATTATACTTTGGTTCGTATTAATGTGCTCAAGGTTGGTAAACCTAAGATGGTGTGGTGTCATGGTGGTGGTTGTGGATATTATTCCGGTACATCCAATAGTCCCACATCCCTTAGAAGTCGAGGTCAAGATAGTTTAAATACACCTTCCTCCTTTAACCCTCCGATATGCTTTTTAAGAACAAAACCCGCAAAACCGTGATGGAGCTGTATGTGGGGACTTTGTTCCCTTAGGCTGCCTTCAATTGGGGGGAGGGGGAGTCCCACATTGCTTAAGAGTCAATAAAATGTATCTAGTGTAAATATGATGCAGAAGGATCTAATCATGGTGACAATCACAAATGCAGAAGATCACGAGAAGTGTGTCTAGCAGAAAGAAAATAGGGAGCTCTTAAAACTCTTTTTGCCTTTTGGGCAGTCGATTTCCAAGTAATTGGGCCCAAGGTTTGTTCCTTGTGGCAAATACCATTTTCAAAAAGAAACATAAAGCATTTTAAAATGACTGTTTAGCTGAGGATGCGTATAATGAGTTGGCTACCATGGGTGTAGTTTTTTCATCATTTGGTTTGTCATATTACTCACACTGTCGTCAACTGTCTTCCCTTAAGCATTTAGTGAAATTTTCAGGTTGTTGAAGCAGCATTGCTTTCAAGAATACAGCGATTGGAGCAGAGATTGATGGACTTAGAACCTCGTGTGAGTATGAGAACATAGTGAGTAACTGAGTATATTTATGTTAATTTGTATGTGTATACTTGCTGATGTTTTTGTCTATTTTGTTTTATTATTATCTTGACCAGTAGCTATTTCTAAACCTGCCTCTGAATAAAAAAGTAGGAAATTTTTGGCTTTATTTTTTCTCCTGCAATGTGTTGTAGCCACTCTCTCCATGCAGACATTCTACACATGTCATAACGTGCAAGTCATGGTGCTTTACTTTTAACATGGCATGTATCCAGAAACAGAAAACTTTCTTATTTTAATATTTTGTGGACAATGTTGGGTTTTTGGTTTTGGAGAGCATAACAGATTATACATTTACAGCTTCTCCCTATATCTGAATTCACTCTTTGATTGGAATTTTCTCTCCCTCTTCCTTTTGGTCCTAGGTACAAGCCCTTCTTGAGGCCTTACCAAATAGGTTAACTGGTGACATATTGGAGCAGCTTCGTATTAGCAAACAAACTTTGGTACCTTTCTCTCTAGATTTTTTAACCAATCTTGAGTGTTTCTGGATAAATCTAGAAATTTATTTGCTTTCCACCCAATTGCTAGGTTGAGTTAGGTTCTAAGGCAGGAGCTCTTAGACAGATGCTGCTTGACCTTCTGGAGGATCCCCATGAGATACGTCGTATATGCATCATGGGAAGAAACTGCACACTTAATAAAGGAAACAATTATATGGAATGCTCAGTGCCTTTTGAAAAGCAAAATGCTGAGGGTAAGCTATTTGAATCATAAAGGTGTTTTCGGTTTCTAATATCAATATGGATCTTTCCATTCCACCATAGTAGAGCTATAACATAGCTTCTCATTTCTTTTTTTCTCTTGATATGTAGAGGAGGAGGAGGAAATTGAAATGCTTTTGGAAAATTATCTTCAAAGGTTATTCTCATTCCAAATATGAACAATACATTTCATAGCTGATATTTTATGTGCACTAACGTGTTGTGGATTTATCTGATATTTGTAGAAGGCTGCAGTCACTGAATTAACATGAAAACACACAAATGAAAGGAAGAACGTTAACCCTTCACCTGCCCTTTAATATTCTTACACAAGACTTCAATGTTAAAAATCCCATGTAAATCTAGAAAACTTCTTTCAAGAAGTCCCACATAGCCTAGGGATATCACTCAAGTGGTTCTTACAAAATTTATGCACCTCAGAGAGATTTTAGAGTTGAGTTAGACCCATTCTATTTCTATTACTCTCTAATCCCATATTAGAATATCTAAAGCGAAACTGCATTTAGTAACAAGTCTCATAAGGTGTTAAGTATTGGCTTTATGTATTGCATGTAATTGCTTGTAACTTTATATTTTGTTTGTTTCCTAAATAATTTCTTAATATTAAATTATTAGTTACTGGAGGAGAAAGTCAGTTAGTTACTACTTTTACATGAGGAGCGATTATGAAAGTTAGTGATAATTATGTCTAAATTTGTGGTCTTTCAATTATTATAAATATAAACGTTAATAAAATATCAGATTCATTGCTTCCAGCTCAAAATATTCGAACGTGTTCTGTTTGCCGCTCTCTTATTTTTTCACCATAATTCCAACAATTAGTATCTAGAGTTATTTTATAGCCATCAACAAGTTCAAGTTCTTAAAGATCGAAGGTTGAAGTTTGCAATCCTTAAAGCAAGGAGTAGTGTTGTATTATACGTGATTTTATATTTTTGTTTCAGTTTTCTAAATATTTCATAGTAGTAAGTTATTGCCACTTTTAATTGAGTCCCAAATCAATCAGTTACTACTTTTACTTGAGGAGCAAGTCTGTCAATTACTGATAATTATTATATCTCTAAATTTGTCAATATGATTTATTTTTCAATTTTTATAAATGTAAACGTTGGTGATCAATAAATTATCAGATTCATTGATTTCTGCTCAAAATATTCTGACATATTTTGTTTCTCCTCTTTCCTAACTTGTTTTTCTGCCATAATTCCAACATAAAGTTTTCAAACTCAATTATTTGTTTATTATTCTAGCAAATGCGCTTTCTTTTGTTTGTAAGTCTACCATTTCTAATGGTTTCAGCAAATGATTTCTCGAAATGCACTTACAGATGTGAATCTTGTCATGGTCAAGCTGAAAGGCTTCTTGATTCTGCCAGGGAAATGGAAGATTCTATAGCTGTCAGTTTGAGGTTTGAATATCTTTATCTCTTGATAATTGATTGGGGATAACTGCACTGAAAGATTACATAGTTTGATGCTAGAAAGTTAGTGTTTTTCTAAAGCCATGAATATGCCAACCATGGGATTGTGTTTGGAGTGCTATATTTAGAAACAATGTGACTGGTTAGGCTCAGAAGTCACATTAGGCATTAAATCATTTGCTATCCATGTTGTCGTTGTCAATGAGGTCAAAACTATGACATTTAAGAACTTCAGTAAGACAGGTGGAGATCAATCAATAATTTCAAAATTCAAATCTCACAATTAAGAAGGCATGAAATATTGGGTGCTGTTATTGTAAACTTAAGGGAGCCATCTCGATTTCTTCTTGCAACAGTCTTCCATAGAGTAACGTATGAGCATTGTGCATTTGTCAGACATTATTATACAGATTAGGTTAAATTTAAACCAAATTAAAGAAAAACCAATTTTTTACGTCCTCGATTCTATCATTAGAAACCTTATAATAAAATTGATTTCATTCAACAGTTCACGAAGGCTTGAGGTTAGCAGAGTAGAACTCCTTCTTCAGGTTGGAACATTTTGTGTGGCAGTAGGTGCCCTTGTAGCAGGTACAGGGTTTGGGTGATTATTGGATGTGATATATAAAATGTTTTTTTTACAGCAATATAATGGTTTTTTCTTACAGAAATATATACAATGGGTTATACAACCCACAGTTTTATAGCCAAAAGAAGAAAACAACCACAGTTTTAACCGAAAATTATTTAATTAATCACTCCCAAAACCACATCAACCAGCAAACCAAAATTTATTTCACATCAATTACATTAAAATTTACCAGTAATTGAAGTGAACTCAAACTTTTGGTTAGTTATCAATTTTGTTAAGGGTTTAGATGGCCGCAAAACATGTCTTAAAATTTAATAAATCATTATCAATTTATTATGAAGCTTGGCTAAATACATGATTCTACCATTTAATAAATCATACATATTTGAAGAGTTATATTATATATTATTATCTATAATAT
>Ga0123340_1002305_pt1 | contig 17106 bp, 9 predicted proteins | sample SirMexnodulemix_FD_89961 | JGI IMG/M metagenome (GOLD analysis project Ga0123340, IMG submission 89961) | Root nodule microbial communities of legume samples collected from Mexico - Siratro Mexico nodule mix | ecosystem: Host-associated > Plants > Roots > Nodule | place: Mexico: Nepantla... | reverse complement strand
TATATATATATTTAATTTATCTTGTTGCCTCCACTTGATCCTATAATGTGATTTGGGGATGGAGCACCACTTACAACATTTGATGCCTGAAATATGGACAACAGAGAAAATTAATTACTACGGAAAAATGTACATGTTAATACTACAGGAGAATATTGTATTTGAGACACTTACCACAAACCAGGTGTCATGGCAGCAACATGTTCAGGAACATCCGATCTTATAGCAATGTAGGCAAATAAGGAATTAATTTGTTCTTTAATTTCTTTAAAGAACAAATGTATCTAACTAATTCAGTCTGTCGATTCACTACTACGATGCCATATAGTATGATAGAAAACTACAACATTTTTAGTATTTACATGATGGCATACAGTATGATAGAAAATTGTAACATTTTTAGTATTTTCATTTTATATGTGGTTAAAAATGATTTGTATCTTTATTAAAGAAGCAAATGGTTACCAAACAATTAGAGAAGAATAGAAGATACTTGAAAACTCAAAGTTGAGATTAAATTGCAATTGTGTTTAGTGTTGCTTTAAGAAAAATAGAGTAAGAAATAAAGAGGAAATTTTTTTTATCTCAGTCAGATAGGAGCAGGCAAATAGGAGCATAATAATATCTTATATTTATTGATTATAAATGTATACTACTAATCTCATATAGTTACTTAATAACCAGAATCTGATCTGTAGACTTAGTTCTCAGCTCATGCAAGAACCTTGTCAGTGTCTCCACTATTGCTTCATTGCTATTTAATTGGTTTGAGGAAACAGAACCCCGTCCACCAAATGTACCTCTTCGACTCTATAAGCATAATTTAACAAATGAAAACTAAATATGAAAGGGTCAAGGACAGTGTAAAACATGAGGAAGGAAATAGTAAAGATGATACCTTTTGCCAATTTATCTTTTGTCTTTGGAACTGTAGTGCCATTGTTCATTATTCCCACCAATTCATCAAACTGAAATGTTTTATATATAACGTAAGATCCATAATAGTAAAATGTGATGAATTGTGCATCAAACTTTAACATGACATACCTGTTTGACTATGGTTTCATATTTCCTTACTCATTCATATAATCTTATTTCATCTCTAACTTCATCTGATATTAGCAATGTAACCAAAACCTACAATAACCAAGCTATTGTGCAAGAATGTGAACTATAAATAGAGTATTAATTCCTCTTTCTTTAAACTGGTAGTGTGATGCTCAATTCAATCCAACTTTCTATAATATGATTTCTCAATTAAATCAGATTAATCTCAAATAAAATAATAACATGAGTGAATAATGAATATCACACACGCTCACTCCCTCACTCACTGTCAATTTTTTTATGCCTTAACAAGTCAGGTGCACGAGCATTCCCGACATCTAATGATATGCAGTGGTAAGGATCCCTACTCTCCTATCAATCAATCCTTTTTTTCAAATATTTATATAAACATATAATTTAAAATAACTTCAACATGGAAATTTCTTATATGTTTGAAGAACAACCATACACTTTTAATCATAGTCATACATTGGACCACCCTTTTCACACAACAACTTCAATAGCAAGAATCACACAAACTATATACAAGGCGCTATGAACATACCTCTATTTTGTCCCCAAAACCCTTCAAAATCGTGCAATAGCAAGAATCACATAACTTCTTCAACTTGTCCCCAAATATATGCTATCAAATTATACAAATTGGTTATATGTAGTCAAAACATCATGGATTTCGAACAAAATTGAAAACAAAAAAATAGTAACAATAATAAAAATCTTACCTTTCGTTGTCGTGAGGGCGATCGAAGGTCACCAAACAATCGCTCCAATATAGAATTTATGCCAATCAGTTAGGGTTCATTGATTCTCTCAAATCGGTTAGACATTAACCAATAGGAACTATAAAGTGTTAGGGTTAGGGTTTGGAAACGAAAGGTTTGAGAATTTTCAGTGTTTTGAGTGTTTCATTGTTTCAGTTAATGGGAACGAAAACGAAAACGAGGGAGAGTGTTTCACAGAGGGTGTTTTCACTTTAGAGGGAGAGAGTGGAGGGAAAAGCCTTTTCAATAACATATGGAAATGAATCTGCGCAACGAAAAAAAGTTGTACCTTTACGCGGTGGTTGTAAATGTCATTTTTGAATTCAAAACGTGGCACTCATTAAAGTGTCGACTTATATAATATAATATGACGCTTTTTTGAAATGTCATACTAAAAACACCACCACATACACATTTTTTTATAGTGTTTATTTTATCTATTCCAATAATGATAATATATATATCACTCTGTCACTTATTATAAGGGGTGAATCACACAACGACAAACATATCTTTTTATGGTTGAAAGATATCAAGAAGACATGTGTGAAAAGTCAACAACATAATTGATTCAATTGAAACATAAAATGAAAAATAGTGAAAGGTAATGACATCAAGTTCTAGGAGGACATCTGGCTGGGTGATGTGCCTTTGAAGGAAAAATTCTGAAGGTTGTATAATCATAAAAGACGTCAAACTAAATGAGGTTTTTGAAAGGGAGACAAATAGACATGTAACCTACTTTAGAGAAGGGAATGCAATAGAGATATGGTAATCTCGCTCACGAATAATCTAAAAGGAAGATTTTTAGATAAGAATATAGAGGATGAATGGTGTTAGTTGCCAGATGACACACAAATATACACAGTTAACTTTGCATATGAGTGCCTCTAAGGTATTGCTAGGGGTAGAATTGGATCCTTGTATGAAGGGTTTTGGAAAAACTAAATTCTTGCTAATTGTCCAACATTTCACATGGAGAGTTATTTGCAACAAGGTTCCTACAAGGCTTAATCTAAAGTGTAGATAGGTTCTGGTGGGTAGTTCTACATGTGTTGTATGTCAAGAAAGTGATGAAACACTTGTAGAATATATCATCTTCTATTTGGAAAATGTGTTATTTAAGGGTAGAAGTGTAGTCTATTTACTACAGCGATGTGGTCAATCACTTCTACCAATTTAGCCTCATCAGGATTAGCCAAAAAAGTAATAGGATGTGGAAATGTATGTGGATAACAATCATTTGGAGTGTTTGGATCCTTAGGAACAGTGTCATTTAGAAATGCAAAGGTAGATGCACTTGAGATCTTTGTAGTTTCCCAACTTAGAGATTAGGCATGAATCACCTCTAAGTATCATAAAATGACATTCACCTACTCTTATTGTTGTTTAAGTCCCATTAATTGCATTAAGCCCACAAGTGTTGGAATCAGTCTTAGAGGTAACTTTAAAATACACTCATCATTTGTTATATTGGTATGCTTTATACAAACTGAAATGTATTATGCTCTTTGGGCTGCATAGTCGTTTATGTAATAGGTTCACCACAAATGACCAAGTTTAACGAAACCAAGTAGTTGATGTAGTTAAGCTTTTCACGATTTCTGATGTAGGATAGAAGATCTCCTAATGATCACACATATATTAGACAAAGTCCATGATGCTACTGAAAAGGGACACTAACAACATTACATATAACAATTTTTATTTAGCATCTAAATTGAGTTAACGAAAGTAAAGTAACCAGTTGTATTTTTCACATAATGTGTCAAATGGTTTTGGTACTTTCATATAAGCTATGTTAAATATAAAAACAATATTTTATAGCTTACATGAAGTTAAGAGTGAAATTTTGGTATGTTATACTTAGAGTGTTAAAAAGCCTTGATTAATTACTTAAATGGTTTCCTTATCTTATGTGATTTTTGCATACAGGTTGGAATATTCCAAAAATGTTCCTTTTAATTCAATTTATTCTTTGTTAATCAAAATAAGAGATGACTTACATGTATAATGTTATGTAAATAAAGATAAAGAATAACTTGTTGAAGAAAGATAAGAGGAGACAAGAAAAACAAACACAAGAACTAAGCTAAAGAAGAATAAAGGATACTCCATGAAGACTGACAATTCCAAGCTTTGGAAAAGGATATTAGAGTACATGTACATATGTATTTTTTAGTCTTTAGATGAACTTGAGAGAAGTTAGAAACTTATATTTTGAACTTGAGAGAAGTCGTGGACAAAATTCATGCACTCCTGAAGTTAGAAGTATCTTTTGGAGCTTCTACCTATTACATGTGACTTTCAAAGTGCACAAGGTAGTTTGGCTCTTCCACTTCAACCTTCAAGCTTTTTGTCGTTACTTTTTACATAAAATTATTACATCTCTAAATTTAATGAACTCCTCTTGTGCACTCTTTAATTTTAAGAGATTAAGTTGACTTATAATCATTGTTTAGTGGAGTTAACTCTTGATTAACAAAGTTTTTTTATTGTCTTTTCCACCTCTTGGACAAAATCTTTCATTTTATAGGAGTCTCTCTCATTTGTAAAACACACCTTGAAGATTGAATGAAGTCTTATTTGAATTTATAGAGTTTGAGAGTTTCCTACTTTTGATGTTTATCTGAAGAAGGTTTTTCAAATGATATATCTACTTGTACTTATCATTTAATTCTTAAATTAAAGGTGATATGTATCTCAATCTATTTTTACTTTTATTTCTTTACTTATCCTTACTTTTTCATACAAATCATACAAACCAAATTGATTCTTAGTGCGGTTTCTCTTGCTTTTGCTCTGAATACTTAACATTGTATACAAACACATCTTAAGTTTAAGATCCTCCAAATTTATTAAGATTTATACCATCCAGTTTCCAATAATAATCCTAAATCAATAAAAATAATTTATTTAATAAATAATAAATATTGATATCACAAAATTATGAATCTGCACTTTTCTATATCAATGAACTTGTAATTTGATTTGATAATGAGGTCAATAGATAAATTTAAAAATACAAAAAATAAAGACTTAATATAATTAATTATAAATTTAGGAAATTGATGGGTTGAAGTGTCCCTGAAATCAATACAGATCATCCTGTGTGTCTACTCTCGTAGACATACATGTGAAATGTAGGATTAATCCATCTTTGGTTTTTGGCTTCTTCAGTTGGTTTTCTGAATCTTTGTTAATAATTATTACACGAGAGTTACTACGTTTTCTAAATATAAAATAAATAAACTTATTGTTATCTTGCATGAATTTAAAAAGAGAAAACGTGTTCTTAAAAATTATGAAAAAGATAAAAATATATGATTTAAGAAAAACTAAAACGGTCAAAATAAATAGAATAGGACAAATCTCCTAGTGGAATAAAACCTCAGATGATTCTCAAGAGAGTTTTCATCATGAAAATGCGATTCACGTTAAACTTTATGGATTTAGATTATTCTTGCTGGGTGCGTTAATTGGTTTATTATATTTTTATTATAAATCCAAAAAGTAGAAATGTATAAATAATTAAAATAATGATTACGTTTGCGTGTTTCTGAATTTATGGTCTAAAACTGCATAGTATATACGCGTCTCTGTATACAAATAATTTTAATACTACTTCTTTTATATATTTGTACTTGCTATTGAATTGATTATAGGTTTTATTAATATAAACTGAAACGTATCTTATCAAGCTTTATGAAGACACTGAATTTATTTATGAAACTGTTGACAGCGTAGAGGGTATCATAAATCATTGCTCCTTGGACGAATCATGTCGTTTGCTCCTGATTTAGCAAGAAAATATGCATAAAAGATTTTCTTTACATAAATGTTTTATGAGAACAATAAAATATTTTAAAAAAAGTAACTGAGTTTCATAAATGTTTCTACATGAAACACTGATTCCGTTACCGACACATCTCCTTAAAAGCTTCTTAAAAATGGTAAATTTTGTTTCATAAATGGAATGCATAAATTTAGACTACCTCGCATCACATTTAACGGAACTATAAAAAATAGAATTCACCTTTAACAAGGTAGACTCCTACAACAAAAAAGAAGAGTATTTTTGTTAACTTTCTAATTGTGTAAAAAATTTATTACACCACAATTTAGATGTTATTCATAATTATAATTAATACCTTCAATTAATAAAATTAAAAATATTTTAGAGAGAAGAGTGGAAATTTGAAATTGAAAACAAGTGGTGCAATCTCATTTTCAAGAGTGTTGCATTCTTTGATCTTTGAATTCTATAAAGAAAGTTATTCTTCCATGGATGAGAGAAAACAAAATTTCAGAATTGAAAGAATACGGGAAAACACCAAAAAGAAAAACATATGTTCTCCAAAAACTATATATTTCATTTTTTTTTTTCATATTTCTCGTTTAAATGAAAATTTTAAGGAAATATAGTAATGAGATTATATACAACCTGGAATTTTTTAGAAAAAAATCCTAATTTTAAAGAAAAAGATATCATAATTGATAATCACATGATTTCCTAGAAAGATGTGTAACTTACTCTTACAATTCGATCTTCAAATCCTATGTTAGCTTTCAAATGTTATAAGAATGAGTGCAATTGGATATTTTTTGGACCAAGCTATGGGTTAAACACTGCACGCTAGTCGGAGATGCATTTGCTTCCTTTTATTTTGATTATGGTTCTAGACTTTAATATCAACCTGCGATTTCATCATGAGATAGATTGGTCCATCTCTTGGCTTTCCAACAAAGCATTAATCATATTAGAATAAGGTTTAGATCTCTAGTTATAACTCGAATACTAAATAATATCAAAATATACATTATGTTAAAGTAATTGAACTAAGGCCTAACCAAGCTAAAAACATGGTTCGAATAAATTCAATTATACACAAAAGAAGGTCTATGTACTAAATATCAAGAAAAGTATAGAAAAATCAATTCATTAAGATGTGGCAATGAATGACTTTATGGTGTTTCTTAGACCAAAATAGCATTGTGTAATTAATCATACTAGTCTTTTAAAAAATTCACAAGAGATTATAACACAAAAACAATTAATTAAAAAATTATTTTCATGAATGATTTATTAAAATTTAAAAATTAAAGCACTAAGTATTTATACTTATTTGTGAGTATTTTTTTTCTTTTTTAGAAATTGTTGCTTACTTTCCTAGTAACCATGCCCATTGCACACCTCCATTTTTCAATTACATTGAATTTACAAAATTTTGAAGCAAGCCATTATAAAGTTTTCTACATCACCCACCATGAATTAAAATGCAATAAAAAAAAACATAAAATGACTAGTTTTACAATATTACAATAAACTTTTTTTCCATTAATCATTTAAGAAACACTCTCCCGCTATTTTCTAAAGTATTATATATTTAAGTTGTATACTTTTAATGAACAATAATGTCTTACATCTTACAACATTTTAGAAGTTTTACCTTCAAACACACATATATTTCTGTCTCCAAATTCCTCAAGTAATTACATGCCACAATAAACATCATTCATTCATAAAGATAGTATTCATACCATGATTATCCATATTTATGTTGCTAGAAATGTTTTTATGGGAATCCCAAAATACAATATTTATAGATACCTAACCATAACAGGTTTTCCTTACCATAAGGAACTTATGACATGAGAAGAGTATCTAGAAAGTCAGTTCTTCAAATTGTTGACAAAAAGGACAATTATACTCATTGTTATGCCAAACCACATTCTTTTTCTTTAAGTTATCTCTTGTTGGTAACTTATTATCAAATAATCTCCAAATGGAAACATAAATCTTTAGAAGAATATTAATTGTTCAAAATGTGTACAAAAGTATCTCTTATTGGTTTTTAGTTCTTAACACACTTAGACCTCTCACCTCAATGTGTATTGTCATGTTGCGTCCACTTTCCATATTCACATGTCCTTTATGTGCTTTTTGTATCTTAATCTATCCAAGGAGTGAATTTTGTATGAGATTTTTCTTCTGAACAAATTGTTCCCTCTTCCATGACAACTACCACTCTCATACTTCATTCATCCAAGATCCCTTATGATTGAACATCTCATCTTGTTGTTCTGAAATAAGGTATAGTTTGTTATACCTTTGTATTAGACGTTAATCCCTAACCATTTGTCCTTCCAAGGTTTGACTTATGAAGAATCTCTTAACTTTCTGTTGAACATGCTATTGAGCCTCTTTGATTGGTTATCACCACCACATTATGTATGTCCCTCCACCATGCAAAAAAATTTTCCTTACTCTCTTCCATAACTAGATTTATCCATCTACCACATTTAGACTTTAACACTTTATATCATAAAGACTTTCTTTTTAAGTACATATTTAAGCTCCATTTAGTCAAGAGAGCTTCATTAAAAGTGGTGATGTATTACATACCTAGTATGTCATGATCTTTGAGAGTTTTTATGTAGAAGATCTCAGATTGATAGAATCATATACTTTCTCATAATCAACTTTAAAAATTAAGTATTTTTTTCTCTCTTCTAACTTCATCATTCACTTCATTTTTTTACTAGTGCATTGCATAGTAGATTTCTCTAAAAAAAATTTGTGTTTGGTTAATTACTCTATTTAACACCTTCTATAAGAGTGAGTATTGTGTAACCACTTCCATTTTATCAAATCCAAGTATGTAAAATACTTTCAAATAAGTCTTTAGTATTTTTTCTTGGTTGTTTCTCCATTCCAAGTCTCTAAGTGACAATTTTTTTAAGATTCTTGAAGTAACTAAAGACAAAAGCTCAACCTTATAAAGACACAATAACTTTGTACCAGTTTTTGGTTTTGGAGAAACCTTATAATTAGGGTTTGATATTTACTATTTTATTTATAAGAATGCATTTATGTAGCTTAAAAATCATAGCATGTATAGAAAATGCTAAGCATATCACAATTTTGTTTGTATGTACATGATATGTGTTTTCTAAGTTTAAGTATGTATTTTCATATTTACTTAACTTTATGTTAAAGTATCGATTTAGGAAACTAGGTGCTTTTCTTAAAAATTTACATATAATGTGATTGAGAAAATAATAACTTATAAAATATAGGGAGTGACTCAAAAAAAAATACAAAATGCTTAAAATCTACAAAGTTTATTTGAACTAAGATAGTGACTCTAAAGGTCATATAACCTGTAAACAACAATATGGATTAAGTATTTACGAAAATTTATTAAACCATTAGATTAAAGAAATAAGATTAAGTAAATGATTTGTTAAAAAATATTATTTAGACCAGAGATTATATTAAAAAGAAAAAGAAAAAATAATTAAAAGCAAAACTGTAAATTATAAGCAATAGTTTAAATTAAGAAATAAAAAATAAAAATTATCCAAAGTACTTTTGTTATGTCTCTAAAGTTGATAAAGTTGAAAAATGAAAGAAAATTATAACTCCAATAAACAAGAATCAAAAGAACTTTGTAATTTTTAAATTAAGAGCAAAAGACAAAATCTTTATATACTTGGAGATAAGTTGTAATCCCTGATTTAGTAAAAGTAAAATACAGCATAATATACTTGGAATGGAGTTTCGAAGTTAGAAAAAAAATATTGAAGTACACAAAGGAATTAAATGTTAAATAAAATTCAAGAAATATTAATTTTAGAAATTTAAATAAAATAAATTACAATATCAATTGTGCACATATACAGCCAACCTAAAACATTGTATATGTATCAGAGTAAAAATTGTCCGATGATGTTTTAGACCATTAATTAAAATGTTCAAGTTTTAATTTGAAGTATTAAGATTTTGATTAATATAACACAAAATTTTTTTTGATTAATATTGAATAAAACTTAAATAACGTCTATCCGATGGTTAAGCAAATATTGAAATTTAATTGAACGTTTGGAAGTATTGGTGAAACTTATTTAAATAATTAAATCGATAACTAGATCATGTAACCCGATTACTCATTAATTTTTCCAAATTATATTGGTCAACACACCATTAAATGGATTCAATTACTTGAACTTATTCGGTATCATAGTTTATGCAATGTAAAGAAGGCTTTCGTACATCTCTTAAACATTAATAAAATACTTAAATATTTATGACTTCAAGAATTCAAGATATTAATTAGATGTGATATTTTAGATTAAAAGCAATCATAAATTATTATTTTTTTAATAATAACAAATAGCTAAGCATGATATAGACATCAAATGATAATCTATAAGCTTAATTTTTAAATTTGTTGGTACGGAATTTAGACTATGATCAAACTTAAATGATTTTTGTTTGATAGGTCTTTATGACATTTATATGTTATGTTATTCTTTGATATTCCTGTTTAACACATACTATGTTTCCAGTTAAAAGGTTTATACGATATACACTCAAAAGTAAAACAAATTCCTTATCAAAAACTTTAACTATATATGGTAGAGAGTTGTTACCAATTTCAACAAGATAAACAAATTATTTTATCTTACAAAAAATTTAAGTTGAAAAAAAAAATGTACTAAACAACATTTAATATATGATGATAATTTTATTTCAAATCAGGAAACCTTGAGAAAATTTCATACAAACTCTCTAAAACATCTTTAAGATCTTTTCAACAACTAGATTATTGCTTGGAAAAGCACTTGAAAAATACTTAGGATATGTTAATGATGATTTGAAAAGAATATGAAAAGCTAATGAAACTTAATGAATTAGTTAAAAATTAGATGTAATCTTAATCATAAAAATGAATTGATATTAAAGTGTGTTATTTTTTCTGCATGTTTTTATTAAATGTGTCATTATTGACTCCTTTCCGTTGTTTGCAATTGATATAATCATTATAGGTCAGTAAGTTATTCTATAAAGCTTTAAACAATTAAATTTTGAGAATTGTTGTTTTAGAATAAATGGTTGTAGTAAAAGAAAATAAGAATTGGGAACTTGTTTTAATTCCAAAAGAAACACAATTTATTGGTTACTAATGGATTTTTATTACAAAGCTAAATGTAAATGGAAAGATACATGAATGGATTGGTTACCTAAGACTATACCAAACTCGTGGTATAGATTATCATAGGAAATAATGTTTACCTAGTTGCAAAGCTAAATTTGATTAAAATTCTATAACTTATTTGTAGCAAATTGAGATTGAGAATTGGATTTTGTTTTTGTGAAAACCACTAGGGAATGACAAGATCATAATACAATATGTGAATTTGATAAATCTATGTATGGCGTAAAAAATCATCTCCAAAAATACGATAACAATGTGAAATAGATTTTCCAGACACAAAGTTAAGTTAATCACACCATATTTGTAAGGAGATCTATAAAATGAATTCTTATAGTTTATTTAGATTATATTGTCTTTATTCACACATCACTACAAGTGGCGATCACATCGGACTACTACAATACTTTATTGGGATAAAAGGAAATTTTCATCTCCCAAAAAAGTAAAGATTTGATTTTCTTAAAGAAATAAAGAAACTAGAATGTAGATGTGAAAGAACTCGTATGGATAGAATATAAACAGATAAATAAATACATGATCTTTTTGTAAAATATTTAAGAGTCACACCTCCAAATTTTATTAACGTCAATCTTTTAAGTTAAAAATATATTTTTATTTAAACTTTAATTTTGCATGTTTGTTTTACATGATACTTTTTCATCAGAAACTACCTTTTGAGTAACACAAATTTCTCTGTTTTTGTGGCCCTAAAATTCTTTCAAATTAAAACAGAAGCTACATTTTCCTCTGAGCTTCCTTCTTTTACGGTGAATCACTGTTTTTCTTTTGTTGCATTAATCCTGTTTGTCGGGTACAAAACACCTCAATCGTATAAGTATTTGTTTATTGTTAGCATTAACTTTTTCACAAAGTTATGTGATTACATATATTCCTGCAATAATAGTTGGCATTATTTATATTAGTTATTGAGCTCATGATGAATTTATGGTCCCTAGAGTTAACGGTTCAGAAAAAATAGGTAAAAATTTGCAAATATAACTGCCAAAACTGCATGAAAAATACAAAATACCAGCAAAGAAATGGAATTATTTAGAACGGGGTCATGCAAACAGCTTTTGAGCTTGGGAAAAGGAAGTTTGAGAAACGAAAAGGAAGGAAGAGTAAATGAAAAGTGAAAAACGGAAAAAGGAAAAAGCATAGGCCGTTCCACGTCATCTAAATTAATAGGCATTCTTCCCCACCGCATGGTCCATTACAACTTTACCTTTGCTAGCTTAACCAGCATTGGGTAACTTAACCATAGCAGGCGGTTACTTCCTAACCCAACCTCACACTGTTTCCCTTGTGGTCCCCAATCCCCCTAAACTCACCTCATTCCCTTTTTCAATGACACTCAAATAAAAACTAAAGAAAAGTGCTCTATTTATTATAATGATGATATAATTATAGTTCTTTTCACGCCCTGAGTATATAAATACATAGTTATATACATATATATCCACCTCTTCTCCTTCTATATATGACTCTATTCCCTCATAGGTCTATATATGTACAGGCTAAGCTAAACTAAACTAAATCTTCCTCCTCTCTCTCAAAACTTCGTCACAAAATTCAGAGCACAGAGCAGGCACAAAACCTTCGCTCCAGAGACATATATCCCCTATCAGTCCAGTTAGTTATCTAACGGTTTTCTATTTTCTCACTTTATTCCCATTTTACCCTTTCTTTCCTTGCTTATGCCATCGGATTACTAGCACTGCGCAGCATTTTACTGAAAGAAAAGGAAAATGATAAGCTGGGGCGATTTGTACACCGTGTTGACGGCGGTGATTCCGCTGTACGTCGCCATGATCTTAGCGTACGGTTCGGTACGGTGGTGGAAGATATTCTCGCCGGACCAATGCTCCGGCATAAACCGCTTCGTGGCGATCTTCGCGGTTCCGCTTCTTTCCTTTCACTTCATCTCCACCAACAACCCTTACGCCATGAACTTCCGCTTCATCGCTGCCGACACGCTCCAGAAAATCATCATGCTCTTTGCGTTGGCAATCTGGACCAACTTCACCGCCAACGGGAGCTTGGAGTGGATGATTACCATTTTCTCCCTCTCCACATTGCCCAACACGCTAGTCATGGGAATCCCTCTCCTTATCGCCATGTACGGCGAATATTCCGGCAGCCTCATGGTCCAGGTGGTGGTGCTCCAGTGCATCATCTGGTACACGCTCCTCCTCTTCCTCTTCGAGTACCGCGGCGCCAAGCTCTTGATAATGGAACAGTTCCCCGAAACCGCTGCTTCCATAGTTTCCTTCAAGGTCGACTCCGACGTCGTTTCGCTCGACGGAAGGGATTTCCTCGAAACCGATGCTGAGGTCGGCGACGATGGCAAGCTCCACGTGACCGTTAGGAAGTCCAATGCTTCTAGAAGGTCCTTCATGATGACCCCTCGCCCATCCAACCTCACCGGTGCCGAGATTTACAGCCTCAGCTCCTCCCGCAACCCCACGCCACGTGGCTCCAACTTCAACCATGCGGATTTCTACTCCATGATGGGGTACGCGCCTAGACATTCTAACTTCGGCGCTGCGGATTTGTACTCCGTGCAGTCCACGTCACGCGGTGTCACGCCGAGGCCCTCCAACTTCGAAGAGAACTCTGCACCCGCGCCGCAGGCTATCAGCTCCCCCAGGTTCGGCTTCTACCCCGCCGTGCAGACCGTGCCCGCCGCCTACCCTGCTCCGAACCCGGAATTCTCTTCTGGGTTAACCAAGAGTGTGAGCAAGAATTCGCAGACGCAGCCACAGCCACAGACTCAGTCTCAGCCGCAGGCTCAAGCTCAATCTGCTCCTCAAGTTCCTCAACCACCCAACAGTAGTAACAAAGCCAGCCACGACGCTAAGGAGCTCCACATGTTCGTGTGGAGCTCCAGCGCCTCGCCGGTTTCTGAAGCTGGCGGCCTCCATGTGTTCAGTGGAGCCGATTTCGGAGCTTCCGACCAATCGGGTCGCTCCGATCAGGGTGCCAAGGAGATTAGGATGTTGGTAGCCGACGACCACCCTCAAAATGGAGAAGCCAACAAAGGTAGTGCTACTAGATTCTTTTTTCTTTTTTTTCCTCTCCTCGACTTAAGTTAAGTACAGTTCAAAACTAGTTTTGACGCAATTTTCTAATTAAAGTTGAAGTCTTTAAAAAGAAACAATCAAAGTTTAAATTTGTGATTGAACAAGAGGACTAGGAACATAATTTAGGTTTCGTTTTGAGGAAGTGATTTGATTTGGGTGATTGTGGGTTGGAACTGAAGCTGCAGCAGAAGGAGAATTTAGGGGTGAAGATTTGAAGTTTCCAGGGAAAGAAGGTGAGCAAGCGGACGAAGAGGGAGAGAAAGCGGGAGCCACTGGGCTTAACAAGCTGGGATCCAGTTCAACGGCGGAGCTACACCCGAAATCGGGCGTAGCCGCAGCGGGGAAACACATGCCTCCGGCTAGTGTGATGACTCGTCTGATACTGATTATGGTGTGGCGGAAGCTTATCCGCAACCCCAACACTTACTCCAGCCTCATTGGTGTGGTGTGGTCTCTGGTGGCGTTTAGGTAAGTAAATTTCAAAGTCAATCTGGAACGACGATGAACTTTTGGCATGGTTTTGACTTTTAGGATTTAGTTGTTATTGTTACTGTAGGATGGTTATTTTGTGTTGACGTAGTTGTAATATATGATCACTGATTAATTAATTAATTTGCAGGTGGCATGTGCACATGCCCAAAATAATAGAGAAATCAATCTCCATACTGTCTGATGCTGGTCTTGGAATGGCTATGTTCAGCTTGGGTGAGTGGCCGTAATAATTTGTCCAAATTCTTCCTCTTCCAATAATTTCATTCCCCTATATTTGCAATTTCTTTCCTCTTTGGCGAAAACATCGTTATTCATGATGACTCCCTTTTCCGATGTTTAAAGGTACATTGAAGAGAGTAACTAATGATGTTCATGTGATTGTATTTAAATAAATTTGTTGGTTCTATTAAAAATAGTAGTTTGTTGGAAAATATGAAATGGGAAGGAGAGGAACACCGGCACTTGATTGAATGCGATGGTAAGGTGAGTGTGATGAATGAATGAGTGAAAAGTATGGATTTGGGGTAAAGCAAGTAATTAGTATAAACAAAGTAATGGGCGTCCATTGAATTGAAAGTTTGTTACCACATAACACAAGCAGATGATGTTGTTCACTAGACGATAATATGGGGATTGCACAGTGATAGTGCAATGTCCCCGACATGTGGGGTCTGGTCTTGAACAACGTCGCTATGCGGTCCAGGGCGGTGGTGGGGACCGGTACCATTTTTGGACCCGAATTAGGCAAAGGTAGTTGATTTAGACGAATCGAGCAGTACTAAAAATATCTTTTCATTCACAAAACTTAAAACCATTTACCCATCATGCACTGACTGTAAATTTTGGATGCCTTTTTCCTTCTCCTATCTTTTCATTTTCACCTGTTTACCCTCTCCGCTATAAAAATTATTGAGGACTAACCTTTGGCGGTTTTTGCGCTTGTAGGTCTCTTCATGGCTCTTCAACCCAACATAATTGCGTGTGGGAACTCGGTTGCAACATTTGCCATGGCTGTTCGATTCCTCACAGGTCCCGCCGTCATGGCTGCAGCTTCCATCGCTGTTGGCCTACGTGGCACTCTCTTACGTGTAGCTATTGTTCAGGTAATTCACATTCACCTATAATCCTATGTCATTGATATGACACTGTTAATCGTACTTCCGTGTGTAAATTACTTTGATATCTTTGAATGCTACAGAGCAAGTTATAGACTTTCAATAGTTAGGACACTGTGGCACTGTACATTCTAGGATAGAAGAACCCAATAACAAATCGTTAAATAGACTCTTTCCACTAAATTTATTTACTAATTACAAATTTTACTAAATTTTAGTTAATAATAACAAATATTTTCATGAAAGCGTGTTTTATAGCATCTTACATCTTATATGAAATTTTAATGCATTTTTCTTGTGCAATTTTGGCTATCATGTTAAACATAATTTAAATTGGAATGCTAACTTATAGAATACGCAATTATTGTTCACAGGCTGCCCTTCCGCAAGGGATTGTTCCATTTGTGTTTGCCAAGGAATACAACGTTCATCCAGCCATTCTTAGCACAGCGTAAGTAACGAAAGTTGTTTATTTTATCTTGATTTTTGTTCTTTTTCTTAAGAAAGAAGTTGACACCTTTTTCTGAAATTTGCAAATTTAATTGCAGGGTTATATTTGGGATGTTAATAGCTCTACCAATTACTCTAGTCTACTACATATTACTTGGTTTGTAAAATATGTATGCAATAGTAGCCAACACACCAGGACAGAATGAATGACCCTTTCGAACCTTTTTATACTTTGGGAGTTAGCATGCATGCCTGGTGACCACAGTGGATTATGCTGTTATTAACAAAGGATGTGGATCTTCTGAGCAACAAAAGCCACAGACTAAACTAGTATCCTTAAAGCATTGGAGATCCTCGCGAGTTTCCAAAATTTTTGGAATTTCTGAAAAAATTGACCAATTGGCCCAAATCCTCATAATTCTAATCCCCTATCAAAAGTCCAAAATAGACGCAGTTTTCAAGAGCAGAGAGAGAGGAACAAGTACAGCTTATGGGAGACATATCAGAGGAAAACAGGGGAAAGCTCGCATGAGCAGAGTCAATGAAATCTAGAAATGGTTCCCTCCGTATCTGCATTGTAAATTTTATTAGAGTCATGTTTGTGTCATCAAGTTACAAAGACAGCTGAGCAATTGGGTAGGGGAAATGAAATTGGAATATAAGCTGAAGATTGGTTTTTTTTTTTTTTTTAGTTTTGTTTAGTCATTTGTTTACTTCGATTTTATTATTATATAATGGGTTTGTTTAAGTTTTGTTTTTGTCTTTGATCATCCGCGGATCCCGCAATTATTTGCGTTTGTCGTCTTTCTTTGGTCACGTTATTTGTTTAGTATATTTTTATCTGATGAAGTAAAAAGAGCAAAAAGTGATCTTCGCTATTTTTCTGGTGTAAAGCTGGAAATGTAGATGGGACCATGAGACTGAGAGTTGAACTTTCAGAACATCGTCTTTCCACTGGGTGGGGATTATGTACCTTTCGTCTGAAGTTGAGTGATGGGTGATGGAAGGCAAAAATATTTTATAAAACTAAAAAAGAAAAAAAAAAAAAAAAAAAAAAAAAAGGTAAAGAGAAAAAAATTTTTTTTTTTTTATTTTGTTGGGGGAGGAAAAAAAGGGGGTATTTTTTGGGTTTTGT
>Ga0123340_1002304_pt1 | contig 17106 bp, 10 predicted proteins | sample SirMexnodulemix_FD_89961 | JGI IMG/M metagenome (GOLD analysis project Ga0123340, IMG submission 89961) | Root nodule microbial communities of legume samples collected from Mexico - Siratro Mexico nodule mix | ecosystem: Host-associated > Plants > Roots > Nodule | place: Mexico: Nepantla... | reverse complement strand
GTGTAGAACCATATAAGTATAAGAAAAAAAAATATATACATTAAGAATATATATACAAAAAAAAAACCTTAAACATCACTATTAAAAAGAAAGCAAAAAGAGTAAGAAAATGTTGATTTTTCTTTTAAACAAAAAGCATATGAAATTGTTTTCTGTACAGGCCCTTTTAAAATAATTTCCTCATTCATTCTCTCTTTCTCTTTTATTGTCTTTTATGAAAGCAGAGGTCCACTCTTCTGTTTATTCAACAATTGGTACAATAACTGTACAATACTCTTTCTGTCCTTTATATAATATATAAATTAAATTATTATTTTATCCTAATTATAAACAAAACTTCAGTCTACTTTCGCACATATTAAATGTTAACTTCCTTTTATATCCTTAATTTATTAATGAGACATAACTCATATAAGTAGATCATCATAACAATACTCACACACATTGATAGGAAAAAAATATTCTTTAAAATATAATATGGGGTCTATAAATATAATCACCACTTCCATATTATTTAATTCCACGACTAATTTTAGAACAAATTTAAATCTATAAAATTATTGATTAAAACTAAGTTCGTAATAGATTTATTAGTTTTAATGAGTTAATTATTTGTTTCTTATGACTAGAAAACTAATATTTATTACATCTCCTTCTTTACACTTTCTCAATTATTTTCTCTTAGTTATACAAAAAATGTGGAGACAAGCCAAAGAAATTAACCTCACATGTATCCATTTAATATAAAGAGTGTAACCCAAATATTTTGTAAATTAGTTATCATAAATCAATTTATAACTATATAAAATAATGCCTTGCAATTTAAATCATTTTTATTATTATATTCAAATATGATATTCAATTACACTGTCATTGATTTAATAGGATGGTATCATGAATCTATAATGTATCAATAATTTTTTAAGAAAATATAAGCAATTTATGTCTTCAAACATTTTGGTAATTATTTCAATATGTAGGCGAGTAATTAAAACTATATATATTAATTAAGTATTATGAATCAAGTACAATTTTTTGAAAATATTATATCTCAAGTTCTAAGCTATACATTATTTACTAATTCCAGATTTATTATCTCATTTAACCTAAGAATTAAACTATTTTTATAAGAATATAGAATTTGTTTAAGAGTAGAAGTAGTTTGACTAAAAATAGTATCTAAGTATTTTATTATTAAAAGTGAAAAGTGTTAAACAAGAAATAATTAGTTAATTCAGGTTTATTTTAAGTTAATCATCATCTTTCTAGAAAATACTTTTTTTCTCTCTTCCTGTTCTTCATGTGACTTCTTTCTAGGTTCCTGATCTTATCCTAATTGAAGATCAAACTCTATATCTAGACTTGTGACAGGGAGTACAATAAATTCATTCGATCAAAAGTTAAAATAGAGTAAGTTCAATTTATGCTTTTTTTCCTTGGGTCAGTTCTCAAATTTTTTTCATTTTCATCTAGATAGACATGTTGCATGTGGTGTTTCATACTTCAGAATACATCTCTGTTAGCTTAAAGCTCTAATAATGTGATTAGATCATTAAGTAAGTACTTTTGGTGTAGGTTATGATATCTCTTTAATCATGTGAAATTGGAGTGTGGTTATGGATCTTGTTGTTCTTGAATAGGTAAGGGAGGCTATAATTTGCAATCTTGTAGATGTTGCTCTTAATTCCATTAGGACCTTAAGTTTAGGAGGAATGTATGTTGAAGTAACTTGATTACCTATGTTCAAGTTTTCTTGTAGATCTAAATTGGGTATTTAGTGAGCTTGAATTTGGTTTGATGATGTGTGTTAATGTTAGTATCATACTTATGTTAAAAATGAAATTGATGAATTGAATATTAATTTGGGAAGTATATAGATAGTAGAAATCATAGAATTTAATATATAATGTATTGTGTTGATATTACAGAAGTGATTTGGTTATAAGATTGAGTCGAATAGTAGAATTGAAGAAGAATTGAAATATGAGACAATGCTAGGTTCCCAATTTTATACATGTGTCGGGTGCGAACTAGAGTGGTTGCTATCAGATTTAGTCAGATCGAGCATGAGTTGAGATGTATCAAACGCAATCCAGGAACCTTGCTCTCGGGTTCAAGTGACTCTAGGTGCTACAACCTTGAGCCGAGCACGATATATATATAATATGTTTTTCTTTTCTAATTGAGTTATGTGATTTTATTATTACATTTAAATTGTATGAGTAGTATTATGTGATGAATAATTATATATATAAGATATAGAGATATACATGATGTATGATAGATTAGTCTGACGGTGAATGTTGTATTGCATGATGTTAAGATGTTATGGTTTGAAATTAAAACATAGTATTTTCAGGAAAGAAAATACTGGCATTGAGATTGTTAGGATGTGCATTGTTATTGAGATTCGTCTAGAAGGAGATTTTCTGACTCTACCGGTAGACTAGAATCATATAGATGAAAACTACCAGGTGTGGTGAGAGTCAGAGAAAGTTCATATGGATGATTGCAGTTTGAAATATAGTCTGTTAGAAAAGGTTATATGGATTAACTTTGTTATACAATGGCGATTGTTGATTTCAATTTAGGGTTGTGTGATACTGCTGAAAGTTGTATGACATGTGCAAATCTCTGAGTCTATCTCAATGCATGAGTTTTCCAAAAATATGATCAATCGTTTGTGTAATTGAGTCAGTGTCATGGTCTAAGAATGTGAATTATAATATTTTAAATGTTTCATGAATGTATTATGTCTAAATAAAGAATAATATAAAAGTTCTAAATGTACTATACATTGTTGGAATAGAAGTTTATGCTTATGTTATGTTATTTCAAAACATCTTTAGCTTATCCTTGCTTTTGATTTGTGCTTGTGTTCTTTTATTGTTTTAACATGTGATAAGACAACACAATGAACTACTAGAATGCATTTTAAGTCCTTTTGAATAAATCTTTTAGTAAATCAATATTGGAAATCTTTATGTACAAAGTAGTAGTAATTATATTTTGAAGAATATGATGAATGTCATATATATATATATATATATATATATATGTATATGTATACATTTGTTTTTACTTAATCTATAATGTCCATTGTAAAATCATGTTGTTCAGGATTTATGGTCTGGAAGTCAATGTCGGTAAAAATTATCGAATACATCTTCCTTCCTTACTAATTTTATCTTGACATCATTGTTATCTTCTTGCTTAGATGACTCACTATCAACTTTGTCTCTGTAAGAACACATAGAAGTTTTCGTACTAAAATATAAACAAAGTTGTTCTCACTCAATCAACCTTTTCATAGTTTTGACTTTTGTTAATACCATTCCACCACTCTCTTAACTCAATCATTACCAACATGCTTATCTCAAATGAAGAATATCAAAAGAACCTGAATATATTTTCAGACACAAATACTATTATCACGGATCTTACTTACCTTGAGTACCATCTATATATACAAATTCTCAATGCTTTTTTATTGCCTTAGAGTTTCAATCCAACATTCTAAACATATGGCCTCTCTACTTCTTCACAGTACCTTCTCTCAAATACTTTCATAACAGTTGTAAACAAAATTCATCCCAACATATATTTATTATTAAACTCTTTATTGTTGATGTCTTCCAAAATTTAGGGTTCAATGTACACCAAAGTGCCTTATGATGAAACTGATTTTTTCTTTCTTCAAACTTTTTATCATCTATTTCTCTCAAACTTAAGAAGTTAATGTAAGAATAATCTTTATTATAATAGATATTAGACAAGTAATTACAATTTTATATTTAATAAAGTATTAGAATGACTTGGACATATGAGTAAGACTCATGAAAATAAAAATCTATTAAAATATTATAAATAAAGATTTAATGGTATAAATTGTTTATTAATTACACATTTTATTATCTCATTTAACTTAGAATGTAAAAATATTTTTGTAAACATCTCTAATCTACCCTAAAGAAAACACATCACCACTGCAAACAAAATAAATAAATAAACATTTTGATCTTGTAGAGATCATCTTAGCCCTTAAACGAATATATGGGATAAGATTACAAAAACATATATAATAGCATATTCACAAGCACAAGAGACTCGCTTCAACTTACATTTATACTTAATTTATAATATATTTTTATTTCTTATTCATTTGTTGATTCGAATGTCAAAACGTCATCTACAAATAGGTCTTAATTCTTGTTCATTTCTCATTGAAATTAAACTTATTCTCATTATCATTCATAACTCTACTTAAAAGGATTAGATATTCCACCTTATTAATTAATAACTCGGTTAGAGACATTTTATTCCCTATTTTTCATATTAGAGAAAGAGAAACATGAAATTTATGTAGGATCTAAGAAAAGAAAAGGGAAATTTTCATTCATCAACTTCTTTTCAGAGACCTCCAGTTTTCATCTTTCAATTTACTTAACTATGAGTAGGTTTAGATTAGTTTTCATTTGCTACTTTCGTTTCCTTCAAATTTCACTTTATCAACACACTTTTTAACTTTTGGTGTAGGAAGATTTTACGTCACAATTTCCATGGAATGTCCAGATCAATCAATGTAAACTAGCTAGCCTGTTTTAGATCAATTGTCAATGTAGTGTGCAGAGTAAACTCATTTGGCACTTTCTTAAATCTAAAATCTTTCCCAGAAACCAAAAGCCACATATTTAAGAATAACTCATTCATGCGACTTTCACTGTCTAACAAACGCACAACGTTAACACCTATGTAAGTTCTTACACATTTCACCATTTTCCCAACTAGTATTGAAAAAAAAAAAAAACATTTTTTTCTTCATAATGTAATATCCCTACACATCACAGTTGTTACCCTCTTCTTTGATAGAGCAAAACCAATGAGAATAAAAGTGATGAAGATGTTGGACAAAGATGACAAATAATTGGGGTTAAAAAAGCATGATGATGTAGTGAGTCAAAAATGTGGGTGACCACCCAACAGAAGCAACCGAAAACCAGAGAATAGCTATCCACCATTGAACCACTTAGCCACATAGAGAGAGGGTATTGTCAGAGAAGGTGGTCACAGTCCACACTCCCCAAAAGTACCTCAATGGTTGGCCTACCATGCCATCATTTAGTATTTACCCGTATACCTAGTCAACTGGTATATCTTGCTCACCTAAGACACCCCTTTGCAATCTCATGTTTGAATAATTTGAAGCAATGTGCCACATGAGATTGGACCCACTTTTGTTGATTGCATGTAACATTTGATTTTGCTGAGAGTTAGAGTATGGTGCATAAAATAATAAAGAATGCTTTGTTTGACCTTGTTAGTTCCACAAATTGATATGGATATAGCAGCTATTGTCCAAAGACAGCATTTATTAATTCAAATCCTCTTTCTTATCGGTCTATATCTATCTAACTATTATGTTATTGCGGTGCCTTGCTGATATAAATTTGTGAATTATATAATGCTTCTAACGCAATAATTATGAGTGTACTTGCTCAATCTTCTTGCTTACGGGACGTTTGAACTCGTCTTACGGCTTGATTATTTTCCTTGTTGTGAATATGATAAACACACCACATTCAAATGTATGGCCTATCGTCATGATAAATGGCCGCTTCATCGTGGCTTATTCAAACAATAAATAAATATGTGTTTGTTTGTATCAATTGCAACAAAAGTTGGTGTCTCAACTACATTAATTTTTCTAGGCAGATAAATAAAATAAAAACTGCAGATGATGACTGATAAGGACACAAAGTGTTTGATAAGCAAGGCCAAACAGTACATGATGCCCTAGACCCCAGACCATGTTCCTCCCCACCAAAACCATCTTTGGGATTCTTGTGATGGGATTTTTCTTTGCTTACTTTAATTAAAATTAACAAAATATTATCTGAGTTTTAGAACAATAATGATAGAAGTTAATAAATTTACCATAAACTAAAGATTACATTGGACAGCAAGAGTATATTACAGTGTGAGTACATATTCTATTTACTCTTGTTGATGAGTTTTCCCATGTCAAAAGCCAGATACAGTGCTTGTACTAAGTTTGTACCATTGATTTGATTTGAGCCCTAGGTGTGCTCAAATAATTGCACATTTTAACTGTTCTATGATGATGTTATACACATCATAGGCTGAGAGAGTCATGGCTGATGATGAATCTGTGAGCCACTTAATGGTTTTCCAGGTGGGGACCACGGTGATGATGCTAAAAATTTCACAAAATTATCAAATCCATCAAAGTAAACAGTTTTTTTTCTTAGATGATTTAAACCACCCGTTTGAATCAAGTGATTTTAACCTCAGCAAATATCTTCTCACGTGTGATGATCAAATGTTCAGTTTGGATGATCTGTGTGGAGTGTAGATATTACTAACCAAACCAAGTAGGGATTAACTTGAAGAGTATGAGGACCTTATGTCATATGTCAGTGACCTTAATAATGGGTAGTGTAGCAGGTGTTATATGGTGCTTCAAGTTTTGAAGTCACCTTCACATCTTTTTCCTCAACTTGAAATTGCAAATGCGGGTCCACTGAATTATGGAGTTGGAGTTTGATAGTTTGAGGCGAATCTGTTGGCCTTGTGTGGTAAGTTGAAGGCCACTTTACTGTGTGGTTTCAATTGATTGCTCTACAATACTTCTGACTCCTAACACACCATTCTAGTGATTCTGCCATCAGAAAAAGGAAATAATTTTTCCACTACTTAATGCATATCACACATAAATTCAGTATACTCTGGTTAAACAAATTCAAGGTGTTATAAGTGTAGTGCATTCAGTGTTTGGACTGATCTTTTCCATGGAGTAGTTACTTTATTTTATAACTTCTTAAAAGATTTTTATTCTGAAAAAACATGCCTGTAATTGTAAGCAATGTGGCTCGTTATAGGTTGTGAATGCATTGGATATACATGTGAAATTTGTATGCAGATAGGCATCTTCTCCTCTCCTTTTATTTTTTGGTCTTTTAGACGGTGGGCTCTCTTTTGTGTATTTAATTTCATCTTTCGTTTGTTCTATGTGTATCTTTAGGTTCTTTGGAGGTTCAAGTTAAAGAGAAAAGAACAATAAAGAAGGAACAAAAAGAGCAGTTGTACCACTATTCAAATTTTAATTGTGAAAGTTAAAGGGTCACATATGGAGTTCTTGCATTGCTTGGAAGCAGCTTAAAAAGACTTGTAACACTGCATATATATGACTTTTATCAATGTAGTTAAGGTCACTTGCACATTCCACGTCTTTTTCTCACACTTCCTTTTTGGCCCTTTCCCCTTTCTGGGTGGGGTTGGCCTGAAATGGAGGACAAACAAGCCAAGAAAGGTACCTGTTCAGGGGACCATATAACAATTGTAAATACCATCACTCAGTCAAATATTTTAATTACTCACTGCAATTGAGTTCATTTACGAGGCAGATGACATTCAATAACATCATTTATACTGTAGGACTCAGTACTGTATTCACAATGGGTTAAAAAAAATACTACTAGTACATTACATTTAGTGTAATATTTTTAAATGCTATTCTTGTTTTTATATTGAAAAAGTAAACAAATTTTGTTGACTGATTTTTCTCACTTACAGATAAAGATAATCAAATTAAATTGAGAAAGAAGGGTTGTGCCATTGAACATACAAGTAATTTTATTGTCACTTCAATCAAATAATTTATTGACTTTTAAGGCAATTATCTGAAAAAATTATATTAACAAGCATTTCTGATTTATTGTCTTGTCAAAAGTATTACATTGACAATGTATAGCTATTAAACTCATTTTATGTCATAACTTCCATAGCTGATATCTATATTTAACAACAAACAACAAATGCTATAAATGATATATATAAATTTTCTTCAATGGTGTGCATTACAAACTGATTATCTTTATAAGTAGAACAATGCAACTTCCCATCAAATATGATCAGGGATTTCCATTATTTCTGTTGAGTAGATACTTTGTCGCTTTTAAAAACTAAGTGTGAAGAAGGCTCAGCAACACCTTGCTTCACATTTCAGATTTCCAAGTAATGAATCTTATAAAAGTAATAATAATGAGAGTACAAGATTTGGTAGTAATGACATTACGTCCTCATCCATTTCTATGTCCTCACTTATGACATAACCTATCCAGTTGATCTTTACTATGTGGTAGGGTACATAAGAAAGAAAAACATTGAATTCTTTATCAGTATTAAGCATAATTGTACGGAAACTCTACTTAAAATTTGATGAGTAAAGAATGTTCTAAAGCAAGCATTACATTGTGTAAAAGCACGGACAGTGTATTACCAGTTTCTTGGAAGAATAAATTTGTCAAACTCAAACCTTTAACAGACCCTTTGTGAATGAGCCAACACGTATCCGTTTAAGATTTAATCGTTGAGTTTGTAGCGTGCATTCTACGTGCTTTTGCCCACAAGGAACCAACTAAAAAGAAAAAGACGAAAGAAACAGTGAAGTGAATGAGGTTCTACTCAAAGCCAATCCTGCACAATATAAAAAATGAAGGAAACGTTGCTTTGGGAAACTCAATCATTTCCTTTCCCAGATCTACTGTAAGGACATACATTATTCGTCAATCACACTTTAGAGTATCCTAAAAGTATAAATCTAATATTATCAAGTGAAGCAACTGAAGATATTGGCCATGAGGTCCATACACAAAATCTGTGGCATGAACACTTTTCTGGACCAAATGTGGGCCTAACGTCAGCCCAACAAAGCCTTCAGATTACCTAGCCCAATGAAGCCTAGCTACAACCCAACATGATGCCCCATCCTGACATGTATTGACCACAACAACCTGGTTCTGGCAGGGACATCCCCACTAACAGTAACAGATACCAATTACATAAAAATCCTGAGACATTTCCTTTCATTCTAGAGATGGATGTGAAGGGAAAAGAAAAATACCCAATTTAAAGAAGAGTATGAATTACATAGAGTAATTACACCTGCCCCCTAAATTTTGTGCACTTAGCTGCTAAACAACCTCTAAACTTTCAACAAAGTACATTCTCTTCAAAACATAATTGGATGCCGATTTGCTTATTCTACTAGCATTGAGTTTGCTCAGAACAAATACATTGTGCATAATGATATGCGACTACTTTGGAATTCTTTTGAAAACTTCACATTTTAGCCAACATTGAAGTGGGACACTAATACAAATTACAAAGAAATAAAACAACAATGCTGATATGTCATACAGCTTAAAAGGGTAGCTATCCACTATCTTGCCTCACTCGCCTAAAAGATATCTAAAGCTTCAAGGTGTATGCATTAAAGTAAAGAACTTCATTATAATAACATAAACTCTCCCAAACTTAGTTGCGTCCTATAAATTGAAAAGACAGAATGACAAAATTCATTCATGAGTCTCAGTCCCAATTCAGCAATCTAGCATTGGCAGCATCCGAGGTTTTGAACAAACGGCTATGTTGGCTTTCAGAAGGAATGGAACATGTTCTCAAGGAACATTCATCACTTGTATTGACTGCAACATATCTGAGACTGCAATGACAAGGTCACCTGATTTGATGAGATTTCTGGCCTTGAGCAACGCAAAGGTTCTATTGAGATTGCTTTCCATGTCATCTGAGAAGCTCAGACGGAAAGGTATCAAGCCCCACTGGAGATTGAGACGCCTCCGCACAGATGGAGTGGTAGTAAAAGCAAAGATTGGGCAGTCAGGACGGCATCGTGACAATAAAGATGCCATGTACCCTGTCTTCGTGTACACAAAAAGTGCATCCACCTCTAAATTATTGGCTGAAAAAAGTTTAAAGCAAGTAAAAGTAAGCACGCATCATCAAACGACCAACAAACAAACAAAACCAAAAAAAAATAAGAGTTTTTGGATTAGAAGAGACTGAAAATTACGAGTGAAAGAAGAGTTTTAACTAAGCAGTCAATAATCATTATATAGTGTTTCAGATATGTGAAAACTATAAATTGTGAACTCCTCGTCAAAGAAAACTAACGGTCAAATATAGGATAACTCTCTTAAGTTATGGTAAAAAAATGGATAAACAAGCCTCGTGTATTATGGTTTTAGGCTCATTACTTTGATTATAAAACTTAAATATTGGAGAGCTGTGTTGCGACCTATAAGAAGTAATTTAAATTCGAACAGTATATACACCGATGCAACAAATCAAAACTAATATGCCACAGTTTAAGTGATAAAATGTAAATGGTAAGATAAAAATAAGGAAAAGAAAGCAAGTTTAAGGCTTAAAGACTGCTTACCCATCTTAGCAGCAGAACTGCAGATTTCTTCAGATATTTTTTCTGAAAAATAAGACCCAACAGATGGGAGCAACATAGCTTCATAGCGTTTCTCTTCCCTCCACCACTTCTCAATTCTCAAACTGACACTCCTTAAAACAGTTAAGGCCTTCTCAGGGTACTGGCCCATGGCTGACTCACCAGAAAGCATCAAAGCATCAGCCCGTTGCCTGACAGCTTCAGAAACATCTGCAACTTCAGCTCTTGTAGGTGTAGGGTACTCAATCATGGATTCAAGTAATTGAGAGGCAACAATAACAGGCTTATTCAATTGCCTGCACAGTTGAACAATCCTTTGTTGAGCAGATGGAACCTGTTCTAAAGGTATTTGAGCACCCAAATCTCCTCTTGCCACCATAGCTCCGTCTGCTGCTAGAATGATCTCTTCTAAATTCTTCAATGAGTCAATACTTTCTATCTTTGCAATGACAGAAATATCACTGCATCACCAGATTCATCACATTACAGTTATGTCAATCTCAACTCTCAATATTAGCGGATATTAAAAAATATATATAATAAAGGAAAAATTAGAGTATAAAATTGCTAGGATTGTTGGTCTTTGCATGATTAAAATTAAAGGAAATATTACAGATGCACAGAATTCGCACCGCTTTGTCTCCCAACAAGTGTCATGTGCAGTATTTTTTCATAACCATATTTGTTTGCACTACCCAGCAGTTATTTTTTCTTTAAAATAAGCTGTCTGAGATTTTTGGAGAATATTTGGGACTGTTCTGGGGGTTAACGTCAGTTCCACTTTATTGATTTCAGAGGTTTTGGCTTGTGCAGAGGATAAAATTGTGTGGCATTGTATTGTCTTAACAGTTCTATGGCGTTTAAGGAATGATAGTATTTTTAAGGACATTTGTTCAGTTGTATGGCTCTAGACTTCATTTGGGACCTAAGTTGTTAATTGCAGGTGATAGCACCACTACAGTAGCATCACATTGGATCTTAGTGTTACGACCACTAAACCCAAACATGCCCTAAATTTAAGATTGCCTAGGCAAGTTTTGGTGGCTTAGGAGGGCCTGGGAGAAATGTCAGATGAAAACCCTGAGTGCCTCTTCTCATTTTTGCACATCTCTTCTCTATGACCCTATGTACCATGCCTTTCATCATTAGCCACTGCTCTCTGGTGACTTCCTGGCCACAATCTGGTGTTTTCCAGTGAACTCCTTATCTGTCCCCTGACTCTGCATTTTTTTTATAAGTGCTCTGTTTCCCCTTTGTTGTCACTTTTCCTGCAGGTAATTGATGTTCTCAACTGTCTTCCTTTTTTTCTCTTCTCCTTTAATGTATCTTGTTGGTTTCTGATTTTTTATTCTTTCTTTTATTTGGTGTCAGTCCTAATCTGAGTTTTTTGCATCAGCTGTCTCCCAACTGCCCAAACTCTTTACTTTTTCTTAGTTCTGTTGTTGCTACCTTTTATTATTAATTACGAATGTAATGAATTTTCATTCTTTTATATTTAAGAATTTACATGTATATGGTATAAATTATATAATTTATATACAAATTCTAAAATAGTGGTTATCCCACGAATGCACTATTGTGCCACTGTTTGAGATTTGATTACTGTGTTTGGGATAGAGGGCGCAAGAGCATCTCCAATGGGAGATGCTTCCAAAATATAGAGTTGCTTCAAGCAACTTAATCATTGAAAGGTGCTGACATGGCAGTGAAAGTTGCTAAAAAAATGGAGCTACTTGTACAAGCAACTCTTGCTTACAAATAAAAAATATTATCTTAATAAATATTATTATTTATCATAATCAAGTCTAAATATATATATATATATATATATATAATAATGAGTTGCGTGGAGTTGCTTAAAACTTCTTCTACAAGAGGAGAAGAAGATGAAATGGCCCTGTGAGACCAACTACTTACATTTTCTAATATGGGAATCAACTCACGGGGGTCGCTCTCATTGGATATGCCCTAAGGTATTCTGGTCATGGTGTTTCTCTTTCAGACATGCACAGAGATTGGAGTGTTTCCAATGAGAGTTGCTTAAAAATAAAACTATTATTTTAATGTGGGTCCCACACTTTGAAGAAAGTTGTTTATAAATTGTAGAGAGTTGTTTATATAAACAACTTTACTCAATTTATAAGCAACTCTCTTTAATTAAACAATTCATGTGTAGGTTGCCAAAATAGAAACTTTAGTGCCTTCTTGGTTTAGGTATAAATCACTTGCCAAAATAGCTAACTGTGTGTTTGGTTTCGCATCCATCCTCCCACTAGTGCATTTTGAGGTGATATTTTCTCAACACATTCAACATTACTACAAATAGGCACTAAATCAGTATATAGGTCCACAAAAAAGGATAAGGGCAAGTCCAATCCAAAAATTGATAGTCAGACAGATTTGGAGGTGATGAAACATGGATATAAATCTAACAGATACAAAGATACAACGGAGATGAAAGTGAATCTGATATAATTTTATCATTCATAGAACTCTCTCAATTGTACTACTTGTTAACTTTGATTTCTTAATATAACAAAAATGGTAAATAATAAAAGTACTCTGGCCAATGTTGATAATAGTTTCAAACAGAAATATTTAATGAAGGTTCGGTGCATACCTATCACGAGAGCGTGCAGCAATGTAGCTTTTAAGATGAGTAATAACTTCAGCAGACTTGACAAATGAAATGGCAATAAAATCAACACCTTCAGCAATACCAAAATCAATGTCTAACCAATCCTGCATATGGAAAATCAGATAAATGAATTAAATTATATGGAACAGATCTCCCTTAAAAGGAAATTTTGCTTCAATACATGAATCACCTGAAATCAACATGAATGGTTAAAAGAATAAAGCCCACAAAATTTGCATTGATAATTATTACACTTTAGAAATCAAATATTCACAATGCACCATGATAAATCACTTAACATCACCATATGCAATGCAAAGTTAAAAATTTTTAAGGTCTTGGACATGGTTCTGACCTTAAAGATGGTTGTAGATGGTGTCTACAAAGAATTCCAACCAATGGATGGTTATGACCAAGGTATAATTTGAGTGAAGTGTAACCAAGTAAGATGTCATCAGAGTCCGAGCTACCCTGATAATGGCTCTTGGGATGGTGCTATATGATAGAAAATTGGTTATTACAAAATGTTTAAGTTCCAGATTGAGAAGTTTCGGATGTTTAGTGGAATATTTAAGTACTTGATTCTCCCCCTTTAACAGATTTCTTCTAAGGGTGAGTTCTTCAAGTGTTTGGGTATTTATCAATATGTAAGATAAAAATACTCAGACAACGGGGCTCTAATTGCAAGGGAAATTGCAGGTATAGAACCTATATGAAATAAGACCTATCCAAGAAGGAAAACTTATCTGCCTCGAGGCAACAGCCATTCCAAACTATCTAATGATTGCCTACCTCATCCTCCCCCTCCTTCCATTATATCTAAGGCAGCATCCAACAAATACAGTTTAGAATCATCATAAGTTACAACTAACATGTAACTCCATTGTTAGATCACTGGCTCTACATGATAATATCTATTCTAAATTCCTAATCTAATTGTTTTACTAATATTAGCAATAAGAAAAAGCAGTCCAGACATATGTCCTTGGATGTCATTTCTACATACAATTTGTCGGGGATAAGAACTCATTGTACTTATCTTAAACTTCAAACATTGATTCAAGACAAAGATCACAAATTCTGGATATTTAGGGTGAATTTGAGTAAACAGCTTAATTAAACACTTATAAAAATTGTTTATTCATCATGTAAGCACTTGTATACAAGTTGATTCTTTAGTGAAAGAGGAAATAGGATTAAAATGTTATTTTATAAGCTATGTTTTATAGGAAATAAGCTGGAAATAGGTTATAGACATAACATGCTATTTTAGTTTACTCAAGCACTTACAAAAGTGTTTATGTCATAAAATAAGTCTAAATAAACTATGAATAAACTCTCCCAAAAATGCACTTAATCAAGAGAAGTGCTACTTACATATGACATGCCTAGAACCAACCAACACAAAACTATAGAATAATGATGGTACAAAAAAATATTTAGAAAGTTTAAATTAAAGCAAGAGCGTGTTTAAAGTATTTCACTCATGCAAGTGTTTTAAGTGAAAATTGAATTTATGAGATTAAGATACTAAGAATTTATCTAGGTGAGAGGCAAAGACTTTCAGGGGTAACATTATCTTTAGTAGGTATAAAAAAGAAGAAAATGCCAACATAAACAAACTTGTTATTGCTACAACTGTAATTAACAACATAATAGACTTGAGGAGTTCAAAACTAGAGAATATCAAAGTTATACTTTTATTTACATAAATCAAGAATATGAGACACTGTTTTCAATCAATAGGGATTTTCGACCATTTCTCTCTGTCTCCCATTTTCTCTACTTAACTAGACTCATTTGTTCTAAAATTCACTCTCTAAATGTAGGAATTTGTATAGTATGTCTTTACTGCCACAAAAAATGTACATGCTACGATAACCAGTTTGGAAACTCATGGAGATGTAACAAAACATTTTCCAACAACACAATCAGTGAGAGGTTCGCATAAATGGTCAACTTGGGTCGACTCCTTTTTACCTAGACATTAAGCATACTAATCAGGCAGGGGGCATATCTAAGAGTCCAAGCGTCAATGCATGTCTCTTGTGGAGAGTTTCCCACTAAGTAGGAATAACATGGAATACAAGATACCAATTAACAGTTGAAGTGAAAATTAGGAAGCATATTGCTCTGTAAGTTGCATGGTTAATGTATATGTGCTTCTACAGATGCGACACCGACACGTAGATATGGTTAAATTGAAAATTATAGGACATGGGACACGGCAACATATTATTAAAATGTATATAGTTTGTAATCTAAAAAATCAAAAAGAGAAACATTTATAAAAAAATTTCTAACAAAAGATAAAACTTCTACATTTCATTCTCATTGAAAAATACAACTTGTTAAGTCTGGTCCATCAAGAGATAAGCTAGTAATCTCAAGAATTTCATTGTCATCCAATGAAAAGCCATCTCTTGCAATATGCCACAATTTAATTTTCTCTTTGTATTTTGAAGAGTTTCTCGAGAGAAGATGAAGATTACTATTGACAAATACTAGATCTTCGTCTTTTTATGTGTTATCTTATTTCTTGTTAAATAATGTATAAAAGAGTAGATACTCTAGTTCCTTTCACAAAAAATTTTCTTTTCTATCTAAAAAGTTTACAAATTCTATATTTACTTGTCTTCTTACATCTGCATTATCAAAGTACTTTTTAAAACATTTCTTCCTTTCATGAGTAAGTTTCACGTATTGATGTTGGGTAAGTCTTTATAATTCTTGGATAATTTATAAGCTCCTCTTGAAACGAGATATGCAAAGATTATTTGTGATATTCGATTCTCTGTTTATTCTTTCTTTACTTAAAGATTTGCGCCTGATTTTTGTGCGATTTTAGTAGGAGAGAAGTGCCCGAGGAGTGGACCGGACCGTATCCTCTTCGAAGTGTCTAAGAACTAGGTCGTGCTTGGCCTAATTATGTGTGTCCGACACTGTGGTCACGTGTCCGCGGCGTGTCTGTGTCCGTGATGTGTCGGAAGTGCGGAAGTAGAGCTTTCACACCGTGTAACAAACACAGTGAGTTCTACTGCAATAAACCTTAGTATTATATCTCGATACACTCATGGTTGACGGGGTTCATGGGCACCAATTACCCAACTATGACCTTATATTGGATAACACTATCATAGTAATAGTACAGCATTGGCAAGCTTTATTTGTTTGCTAAAGGTAAAGTAAATGACAAAATAGAGCTTAAAGATATGCAGGTAAACAAAATTAGCAATAAAGAGATGCAATAAGCAAAAGGCAAAGGGGGAATAAGCAACCTTGGAAGAAATAGTAGGGAGCATGGCATTCCTTTCTCGCACTAAACTACCATTCCTCCAGAAAGTGAGATTGGCTCTCGGCAGCAATAAGCCAGGATCAGTGCAACGGCATTTAACATCTGGACCAATTTTTTCAATCACCTCAAACCTAACCATTCCTCCATCCACCAAAAGTTCGTCCCCCACTTTCACATCTGCCACATCACATCACATCACATTCCAGCAACAACCTCACAGCAGTTAAGGCCCAATGACAAAAATAAAAATAAAAATGTTTGAAGAAGTTGGCTAACCTTCGGCAAAGCCTTCATAATTGACATTGATGGTGTGTTGGGGGAGAGTCGAATCGAAGGCTCTAACACTGAAGGTCCAGATCTCACCGTCCTGAAAGCAAGAGAGTGATATTATAGAATGAGTGAGTGTTGAAGAAGAAGCAAAGATAGTGAAAAGGGTAATAAATAAGTAAATACATCGGCTTTGGCAGAAGAAGCGCCACCGAGATCACCCATGTGAATCTCGCTGCCTTCAGTGTCCATCATGATGGCGACGGCGAAGCCCTTCTCGTGGTTCAGCCGTCGGACGCGGTCGATGACCTCCTTGTGCCACTCCCTCGTGCCGTGGCACATGTTGATTCGCGCCACGTTCATGCCTCCAACGGCCAGGGCCTCCAGCTGCTCGAACCCGCACGTGGCGGGGCCCACTGTGCACACCAGCTTCGTCCTCCGCGTGCTTCGGAACCCGTTCTCCTTCAGCTCCGCCTCCGTCACGGCGTCCACCTCGATGGAGCTCGGATCGGAGGGCGGAGCAATGACGCCGTTGTTGTCAGAGACGAGGATTTCCCGGGACGAGGAGGCGCGGAGACAGGGGAGACGGCCGTGGCGAGGGAGGAGGACGGTGGGAGGGGGTAGGCG
>Ga0123340_1002296_pt1 | contig 17121 bp, 14 predicted proteins | sample SirMexnodulemix_FD_89961 | JGI IMG/M metagenome (GOLD analysis project Ga0123340, IMG submission 89961) | Root nodule microbial communities of legume samples collected from Mexico - Siratro Mexico nodule mix | ecosystem: Host-associated > Plants > Roots > Nodule | place: Mexico: Nepantla... | reverse complement strand
TATATATATATATTAATGACAAGTTACATTAATTACCATAAATTTATACACGTGAATTCTATAAATTGGTAAGTTATTTAAAGATGTTTATGAGAAAAACAATACTTCATTCCATTAAGTTTTTAACATAGTTGAAACTGATCTTGATATTATGTCTTCAATTTAATAATAATAGGCAACATTATATATGATATATTTATATTTGCAAGCAATAAAAAGGTCCTTGTACATAAAATATAATTAAAATGTATACCCGTCAATGGTCAGAGATTCAAATTAACTTCACAAATGTATAAAATATAAATCTTTTCGCTGTTAAAAAAAATCTTTATTAAAAAATATATTTCATTCCCTTAAGTGTTTAAGATATTTTCAATTAATTCAATAATAATATTTAGTATTTTGTTTTGCATATTTAAATCATTCAAAATTAAATAAGTTATATTAGATTAATAACTTACCAATATATTTTATTTAAAAATAATTAAAATGCAAGTTAATATGTAAATCAGTCTTAAATATATTTAAATTAAAAATATATAAACTTTATTAAATTAACAATGAATCAAAAAAAATTCTCGAAAGCACTGAAGTTATTAAATTATTATAATTCATACCAGTACTATGAAAAAGTTGATATAACAATGAAGAAAAATATAAATAATTAGAATTATTAAATATTAATGTTATCATATTATTGGATTAAAAACTCATTTATATACTTCTTATAATTTTGAAGTTTTAAGCATCCATTTTTATTTTTAAATACTGAAAATTAATAAATTTATAATTAGTAATATGATCCCATTCTATTATCACTTTCTAGAAACATTTATAATTTTTAAATGTTTAAGATTTCAAAAAATATTTATAATAATTTTAAATAATAAAAATGATTAAATTTGAGTTTAATTACTTAATGCTAATTAACAATTCAAATTTTAAATAAAGCATTACATTTGTTCAAGTTTAAAATTTTTAAAAATAATTTATAACAACTTTTAAATACTTACAATTCTGGATTAATTAATTATTCAACATTAACTTTTTTCGAGTTAATTATTTTATATTTTCAATACACCTAGTCACTATATATTGATTGATTCAGTCAAGTGAATAAAAGATCAATAAAATATCTTCTGTTTTTTTAATATATTATCGATTTCTTTATGAATTTTTTCCGTTTTGGAATTATTTATTCTTTCCTTCCACTTGTTTTACCTTGTTGTAGTTATAACGAAGACGTTGAATAATAATTCATTTGCCCCACAAACTTCAATTTAAGTTTAAGGTTCTCTCGGCCAAATATGAAGAATAACAAAAAATGTACTATTTTATAAATGATTTATTGACGTTTTTAATAAATATAATATTTAAAATAAAACAGAGATAATAATTAATTTTAAGATAAATTAAAAAAAAGTTATTTGAAAAAAAAGTCAATTTAGAATTTTGTTTTGAATGACTAAAACATTAGTATAACTTCTTTTGTTTCACAATGTAAGTTTTGATCAAATATATTGTAAACTAATAAGCAAATTTGTTTGAATGTTGACAAGGTGTTAGAAAAAATAATGACACCTTTTACTTATTGTTACGGGGTTATTAAAAGTTAGAATAGAAGATGGAAAAAAGAAAAAAATACTTAAGAGTACAATATGCTCCTGTTAGGGATAATTCTACTAGAGATACTAAATGCATTTAGTCTCCATTTCCACCTTCTTACTATGCGAAATGGAAACACATCCGTCTAAAAAGCTCAGAGATATGAACTTATACGATGAATTATATTGGTGCGCTAAGAAGACTATAAGTAAATATGTTTGATCATTGATATTTTTTTTATATGTTTTATTTAAATTATAATATATTTTTGGTGATGTTATAGGATTCTTTATGATAGAGGAGGGCTCAGGCAAGATCCAATCACCAGAGCATGCTCAGACACCTTGAAGCAAGCAAAGAGTTAGAGGCATATGTACAGATTAAAATGCTGACTATTTTGAGCTTTGACGATTCTTGTAAAAATTGTAAACAGTAAAATAGGAAAATTTGGATGTTTGTAAATAACCCTAGGTGCCTTAGGATTTATAGAAGGCACTTAGATTAGGTTTTTAGACGCATAGGATTTGTCCATGTGGTGCATATCCAATGGCACCTAGCTTAGGAAATATTAGTTTGCTCCACATGCTAGGTTATCATAACCCTAATCTGTGGCGCAAGTTAGGGTTCCCAACCCTAGCTTCTCCTATACGCCACCTAGGTAGCTTGCAAGGCAAGTTAGGGTTTCTAACCCTAGCTTCTTGTATACACTACCTTAGCTTGCTAGGGAAGCTACTAGCCTTTTCTTCTTTTTATAAATAAGAGGTTTAGGAACCTCCATTGTAGTCTTGATTTTGAGTAATGATATGCTGCCAAATTTTCAGCATATTGTCTCAAGTTTCACATTGAGTTTCTTCTCGTAGAAGCTAGGAGCTTTTTCTCTTGAAGGTTGGCCCAACCTCCTTTAAGGCTTTCACCATTTACTTCACCATAAACCTCCTTGCACGCTTCCTTCCTTGTACTTCCATGGCTTCCACATCATGAGGAGTTTCATTCACTTCTTCTAATCGGTACATCAAGGCTTCAACATGCTCAACTTCCATTGGAACTTGTGCAAGAAGCTAAAGCACCTAGGAGCTCCTCCATCATTTGGTATCTAGAGCTTTGGTCTTCAAGAGCTAAGTTCTTGTTCCTTTCACTTTGTTTTAGCTTTTCCATGTTGTATACCACTGTTTTTACATGTCTTGATTGTTTTGTACCGATTAATGGTTGTGTTCTTGAGTTTAAACGGTTCAAATAGCATCAATCTTCTTGAACCTTCCAAAAATACATTGTTTAGGTGTTCTTGTGTGTGCCGCAAGCTATCTTTGTGTTGTTTGAGTTTTTTTTGTTGATTTTAATCGGTTCAATTGTGTCCTAGCTTTTGTTCTTTTATGATCTATAGTATATGTAAAAGTCATATGTGATTTCATATTGTCATAAACTCCTTAGGTTAATACTTGTAGAGTAGGTTTGTGCAAATTGTGTATGCTGAAATTTGTGAACAAAATGTGTTTGTTGTTTTGTGTCATAATGTGTTTTATGTTCCTTTTAAGTTTTCAATCTTGAGTTCTCTTAATTCACTATTCACTAGTACAAAAAGAGCCTTTAAAGTCGGTTCCATGAGCCCTTACGATGTCGGTTAACCAACCGACGTTGTATTAGGCGACATTGAAAGTAGTCACATACAACGTCAGTTTTACCATAGACGTTAAAGAGTTAAATACGAAGGCCGCTAAGATTAGGAGCCGACATCATATACCAATTTCAAGAGTGTGGGGTTATGTTTTAGGATGGGTTTGTGGGACAAATACAACAACGGTTATAACATTAACCGCCATTGTATATGCTATACAACGATGGTTATGACCAGAACCGCCGTGGTATAGGGCTTGAAAATTGGGTTTTGGCTTGCATACCACGGCGGTTATGGCCATAACCGCCGTTGTATAGCATATACAATGGCAGTTAATGCTATAAGCGTCGTTGTATTTGTGATTTCTTTTTTAAAATGAAAATTGAATTATGATTAAACCATAACCCTACAAATGAAATTTACAATATATATTCCCAGCCAGAATTGTTCAATTCAATATATAAGACAAAATTCAAGTTCAATACATATATATTTACATTTATATACATTGTAACATTGTACATAAAGCTAATTACACAAATAAGTTATAGATATCTACAACAAACTACTTCTATATTAGAGGAAATATCTTGCCCAATCTTTTTGAAGTTCTTGTATTGTTTGGCTATCTAGTGGGTCTTTATGTGGAAAAGACAAACAAATATAGAAATTTGAGTTAGTCTTGAAAATCAATTCAAATATGAACAAACTTAAGACATTTTGTTACCTCTTCCCAATAATCTTTGACTTTAGCAAGTACTATTGTTTTCATCCAATGCATGATATATTATCCACATTCCCACCATCCTTGTTGCTTATTGCACTTTCAGTAGAGTTCAATCATCAAATAATTGAATACTAAAATGGAGAAATAATAAAAATTAATTTTAAGAATTACATACCTGAGGATATATCCAATGGAGGTTTTGGGAGGACGATGTAGATCTTCCTCCAAGTATATTACCCAGAGTCAATGCACTAAAATCCAATAATTATATTTAATAAATTGCATATTATACAAAAAAAATAGTTATATATTATTAAAAGTTAATTAAATTATACTTTTGTATTATTTCTTTCATATCTGAATTTGGCTTGTTATGCAGGGAACAAAACCAAACAATTGTTTTGCCATGGGACACACAAGCATCAGTTGCCAATGAGACCTAAAACAAAAAAGAAGAGTAAAATCATATTATCAACATTTAAGATGAAAATATAAAGGTTTGAAACTTACCCATGGATAATAGGGGCAAAGTAAATTCTCTTTTCGGATTTGGAAATCCATCTTTGAATACAATTTTGAATGTTAGTCCTTTTATTGCCACTCCTTTGTATATGTTGTGTCTCAAGGAATCCATAAGTTTCTTGTTCTCCTTTGCTATTAACTAAATAATTATGTACCTGCATTGTTAAAATCAATATTAGTAATATTAGTTAATTAAATCAGTCGAATTTTATAACTCTTCAAGAAACCATCACACAGAATATGTTCTCGTATCAATTCAATATCTACTCTTCTTCCATTCACACAATTCACATAGGGACAAAAATATCTTCCATTTATTCCTACTCCATTTCGTTTAGCAAATTCTAAAAAATCTTCAACACCTTTCTCATACACATCACTGATCCGACTTGCATTTATCCAACTTCGATCCATCACTACATTTAGTGGAAAACATTCATACAGATTACTTTATGACCAGATAACATACAAAATTGTCGGGGATCGAACATCCCCGGACTCAACCCAAATGCGTTTCTCATATATCAAACTATACACAAATATGATTTCAATACATACAAGCATTCCAATCTTAAACATTCTAACATTCAAGATTGCTCAAATAAAATACAAAATTGTCGGGAATCGAACATCCCTAGACTCAACCAAACGCGTATCACACATGCATTTCAACACACATAATCATTCTAACTCAATTGTAACCAAATAAAATACAAAATAGCATTTTAATACACAAACATTCTAGCCAACAATTCTAATACACATAAAAACATACCTCTTGAAGAGTAGTGGTGCGACGGCGGCGGCCAAACACAAACGAAGCCAAACGAGCAAATACAGCCAAATTAACACTTGTAAAACAATAAAAATCCAACAAAGATTCAATAAAACATCAAAACCAGTGAAAAGGAACGAATTTATAGTTCAAACGAAAACCAAAGAGAAACGCGAAGCGGAACGAACCTTGGATCAAAAACGAACTATGAAAACCTAGAACCAAGTCACCTTGATGGAGGAAATGAGAAGTGGAGCCAAAATGAGCAACAATGGAGGTCAAAATTGCAAAAAAACCCACTGGAGTAGTGGAAGGTAGCGCTCCGCGAAGAGGAAGAAGCGTAAAAAGTGAAAGGGAAAGGGGATTGGGAAGGGGGTAAAGACGGTGTATAACGATGGTTAGAATGGATCAACTGTCGTTATATCATATAACGGCGGTTCAAAAGCCACAACCGTCGTTATATGTTGCCCTAAAATTACCTCATTTTCCCCCAAAATTTGTCGAGGCACATACAAAGGCGGTTTCTTTGCCACAATCGCCGTTATATGTAGCCCGCCAAATGCAAGTGTTAAAATTTTGAATTTTTTCTAATTCGTTTTCGACGGCGGTTGGTGCATAACCGTCGTTATATATGTCATTTTATTTACAAAAATGCCACTGCGTTTTTGACAACGGCAGTTGGCGTTTTAACGGACGTTATTCGACAACGTAAAATAGTATTTTTCTACTAGTGATTAGATCATTAGTGAGTTTCCTTGAGTCATATCAATCCTATATGTCTTGTAGTTTATTCTAAATTTCGTTGGAATCCATAGGTTTCATTTTCTTGCACTGTTATTTTCTGATTAAGGTCACTAGACTTTGCGAATTTACTGGAAACAAAGTATTGTGTATTTGTAATTGAAAATTTGTGTGAAGCTACTTTGAGATGTGTAAAAGAAACTGTGAAAAAGGCGCATTTTAATTTGATTTTTAGAAAAAATGATAAATTGTAAAAGCCGAATGCTCACTGTCGATTAAGTTACTGAGGACAGTGTAAGAACGTCTCTATTTTTGATTTACTTGGAACAACTCCGTGACCTTTTGGATCTCAAAATTTGTATGACTTGAGTGTGATGTATTGGGAACATATGATAAAAAATTCATGACCTAATTCCAAGAATTCAGACCGTGATAAAGTTTACAAACACTGCTGCCAGAAGATTACTAAAACTGGAAAAACTATATTATTGAACTAAAAGAAGCTCTCTGTTCTGGATTTATTGTGAAGGTAGTACTGGTCCTAAATTTCTGCAATTTTGTGTGGATGATCATTGTGCTGTTGTGGAATTGTAATCAAAGTTTTAAGACAAAAGGAGAATTATAAAGAAAATCATAAATCATGCAAGAGCTGCTGTCAGAACTGGAATTTTAGTTTTTGTTTGCTGTTTTTTTAATCTACTATAGAGCCATTCTTAGATCATCTCTTTGAGTGGTAAACTTCCGTTCTAAGCTTTAATTTCTTGCTTATCAATTTTTACTTGCATTCCTTGAGTTTGTCAATTCTGTAATGCTTTTGAGTTGTGCTATTCAAATTAGCTTTTATTGTTTTGTATTTGTGACCTCATGGTGAATTAGTACTTTGGTGAAGCACTTGAGTTGAATTGGCCAATACATCAAGAGAAAACTCCCAAGCACTATTGGAGAATGATACACAATGAGAAATGAAGGTTATGTGCAGAAAAACTTCTTGAACAAACACACCAAAAGAAAGGAGTGATACACTAGTGAGGCAAAGAAACAACATAAGGAGTGTATAGTATAGGAATTTTTAATTTTTTAGCAACAATTTTTTCATTGTATTCATTTGAGTTGTAATTGCAAAACTCATTACCATTAGTGGAATAATGCAAAAAGTGTAGATGGTGAAGTGTTTCTAAGGTCCTTGGTGCCAAAGAACTTCACCTTAGGATTCGACTAGTTTAAGCATTATGTGTAGACAGTGGAGTATTTCTAAGGTCCTTGGTGCCAAAGAACTTCACCTTAGGAGTCGGCTAGTTTAAGTTTTCCAAGCATTGGCTTTACTTCTTTAATTTCTTTTAATTTTGCAAACCGACTAGTTTTATTTTCTTTGAGTCATCTTCGTTTGTGACCTAGTGGTCTCATTGTAAGAACAATTGGAAAGGTACATTGGTTAAGACTCTGGCTAAGGAAAGTCTTGGTACCTAAGTTGTCCAAGTGACGCACCTCACTTCCTAGGAGACCCCCTAGTGTGCTAGACTAGTTTCTCTTATCTTTAGAACACTTCTTCACAAAATTTAAGATGTCTAAACATTCCTTTCACCCTAGTAGCAATGAGTCGCAAGACAATACATCAGATTTTCAGAAAATATTAGAAGAACTTCAGGTTATGAAAATCAATACTGACGTACAGTGTGCTATTATCACGGAAGAAATAAAGACCTTAAAGAAGAAGGATAACAAGTATAAATCCAAAGCTAGTTCATAAAAAAAATATTATAATAGTGAGGATGAAAGACCAGAGAGGGATAGCTTGAGAGCAACTGATCACTACCAACCTGTCCTTTATCACCACCATAAAAGAGAGAGAAAATCCAAGGAAATTAGAGTAGATCTTCCCCATTTTCATGGAACTGATGATATAGATACATTTTTAGATTGGGAGATGAAGGTGGAACAGTTGTTTGACTGTTATAAAGTGAGTGAAGAAAAGAAAGTTTCCCTAGCTACTCTTAGTTTCCAAGGACATGCATTGCATTGGTGGACTGCCTTAGTAAGGGATAAACGTCTTCACAATGAACCAACCATAGTGTATTGGAATGATCTTAAAAGTGCACTTAGAAGAAGACATATTCCCTCCTACTATCATAGTGAACTCATGGATAAACTCCATAAACTTAATCAAAAGAACATGAGTATTGAAGAATATAGGCAGAAAATGGAGTTGTACATGATGAGGGAGGGAATTAGGGAAGAAGAAAATGTAACTGCAGCTAGATTCTTAAGTGGGTTGAGTCTAGAGATAAGAGATAGAGTAGAAGTTATCCCTTATAGGGATTTCCATGACTTAGCGCAAATTTGTATTAAAGTGGAACAACAAGTTTTGAGGAAAAGCATAAGTCGAAGTTCTTATTCTAACTCTTACTCTAAGACCGATTATAAGAGGGAGGGAAAGTTTTTAAAAGAAAAACCAAGAGAGAATCCTCCTAAAGTCATAGTTCAAGAAAATACCAAAAAGAAAGAAGAATTCATACCCTCTGGCCGAACTAGTGATATTAAGTGTTTTAAATGCCTGGGTCGGGGTCATATACAATCTCAATGTCCATCTATGAGAACCATTTTGATGAGAGGGCAAGACCTATATAGCAGTGAAGAGGAAAAGCATGATGAAAACACTAGTGAGGAGTCGGATAATGAAAGAGGGGAGGATACTTATGCTCATGAGAGAGAATTATGATGGTGAGACGTTCCCTTAACAACCAACCTAGCCCACAACCCGAGTCACAATGAGAGAACATCTTCCACACAAGATGCAAAATTTTTAAAAATGTATGTTCTCTCATCATTGACAACAGGTCGTGTTGTAATTGTTGTAGTGCTAGGATGGTTGATAAATTAAAACTTAAATTATTACCCCACCCTAAACCTTATAAATTACATTGGATTAATGATGGTGGGGACATTGATGTTAAAAATCAAGTAAAGGTCAAGTTGTTCGTTGGGAATTATGTTGATAATGTTTTATGTGATGTAGTACCTATGGAAGCTTGTCATGTTTTATTGGAAAGACCATGACAATTTGATAAACAAACTATTCATGATGGTCTTATCAATGAAATTACCTTTACTCATAACAAAAAGAAGTTTGTACTTCATCCTTTGACACCTACTCAAGTGTTGAAAGATCAAGTACAAATGAAAAGTAAATTAAATAATGAAAGGAAAGGAAAAACTCTAAGAGCTCAAAATCTTAGTATTAAAGATGCATCTGAGGTGTGGGAGCTTGGTGTTCCTTCCCACAAGGTTACTCAAAATGAGTCTTTATTAACTAAAAATTCTTTAAAAACATGCTTCCTTATTGAGCAACCTCTCTACCTCTTATTATGTAAAGGAACACTCATATCTGCACATTTTGATAAAATTGGATCTAAGGTTCTACCTACTTCTATTGAAAAACTTTTGAAGGAATTTGGTGATGTATTTCCTAGTGATGGTCCTACGGGATTGCCACCTTTTCGGGGAATAGAACATCAAATTGATTTTGTTCCGGGTGCTAGTCTGCCAAACAGACCAACATATAAGACAAATCCTGAAGAAACCAAGGAGATAGAATCTCAAGTTCAAAAGTTATTAGATAAAAGTTGGGTACAAAGAAGTCTTAGCCCGTGCGTTGTGCCAGTTTTGTTGATGTAAAAAAAAATATGGGAAATAAAGAATGTGTTGTGATTGTCGTGCAGTTAACAATATCACTGTAAAATATAGGCACCCAATTCCTAGGCTTGATGATATACTTGATGAATTGCATGGGTCCACTGTGTTTTCTAAAATTGATCGAAAAAGCGGATATCACCAAATTAGAATCAAAGAAGGTGATGAATGGAAATCCGCTTTTAAGACCAAATTTGGACTATATGAGTGGTTAGTGATGCCTTTCGGACTCACTAATGCACCTAGCATTTTTATGAGGCTAATGAATCATGTACTTAGGGATTGCATAGGAAAGTTTGTAGTAGTTTATTTTGATGATATCCTTGTATATAACACTATTGTAGAATCTCATATTCACCATCTTAGGGAAGTTTTACTAGTTCTTAGGAAAAATCAACTTTTTGCCAATGTAGATAAATGTACCTTTTGTGTAGATAGTGTTCTGTTTTTAGGGTTCATTGTCAATAAAAATAAGGTTCATGTGGACCCCTAAAAAATACAAGTTATCCAAGAGCGGCCTAGCCCAAAGAATGTAGGAGAAGTAAGGAGTTTCCATGGATTGACAAGTTTTTATAGAAGGTTTGTTCCGAACTTCTCTAGTCTAGCTTCACCTCTCAATAAGTTGGTGAAGAAAGATGTTACATTCCATTGGGGTGAAAAACAAGAAAATGCTTTTCAAAAGATAAAGTTTTTACTCACTAATGCACCTATTATTGCTTTACCTAATTTTAGTAAACCTTTTGAGCTAGAGTGTGATGGATCAGGAGTAGGTATAGGTGTTGTGTTAATTCAAGGTGGTCACATGAATGCCACTTTAAATTATCCCACCTATGACAAGGATCTTTACGCTTTGATAAGGGCCATTCAAACATGGGAACACTATCTTGTGTCCCAAGAGTTTATCATTCATAGTGATCATGAGTCACTTAAATATTTGAAGGGTCAACATAAATTGAACAAAAGACATGTTAAGTGGGTGGAATTTCTAGAACAATTTCAGTATGTAATCAAATACAAGAAGGACAAAAGTAATATTGTGGCCAATGCTTTATCTCGGAAACAATTGTTGATTTCTACATTAGGAGCCCAAATTCTTGGATTTGATAACATTATTGAATTGTACTCACAAGATCCTGAATTTTCATCCATTTACACCAAAAGTCAACATAAACCACAAGGAGGGTACTATGTCAACCAAGGTTATCTTTTTAGAAAAGGAAAGTTATGCATACCTCATGGTTCACATAGAAAACTTCTTGTAAAAGAGTCACATGAAGGGGGACTTATGGGTCATTTTGGGGTAGAAAAGACTTTAAGCATCTTGAGAGAAAAGTTCTATTGGCCTCATATGACGCGAGATGTACAAATGTATTGTTATAAGTGCATTGCTTGTTTACAAGTAAAATCTAAGACTATGCCTCATGGATTATATACCCCACTACTTGTTGCTTGTGCACCTTGGAAGGATATTAGTATGGACTTTGTCCTTGGACTACCTAGAACTCAAAGGGGGTTTTACTCTATTTTTGTGGTTGTGGATCGTTTTAGTAAAATGACACATTTCATTCCAAGCACAAAATAGATGATGCAAGTAACATTTCTAGGCTCTTAAGATAAGTGGTTAGGCTTTATGGGTTACCTAAAACTATAGTGTCTGATAGAGATCCTAAGTTCATTAGTCGTTTCTGAAGAACTCTTTGGGGAAGAGTAGGAACTAAACTCAATTTTTCTACCTCATGTCATCCCAAACGGATGGACAAACCAAGGTTGTTAATAGGTCTTTATCCACTATGTTGAGGGCAATTCTGAAGGGTAATCACAAATCATGGGATGAGTATCTTCCTCATATTGAGTTTGCTTACAGTAGGGTAGTTCATAAGACTACCCAACTTTCACCTTTTAAGGTTATATATGGATTTCATCCTCTTACACCAAAAGATTTGATTCCTTTGCCCAATCCTATTGATTTTATTCATAAAGAAGGGGCATTAAGGGTCGATTTTGTAAAAAAATTACATGAGAAATTTAAAATTCAAATACAACAACAAAGTGATAAGTATGCTAGACATAACAATAAGGGAAAGAGAGCAATCCGTTTTGAAGAGGGAGATTAGGTTTGGCTTCACTTAAGAAAAGATAGATTTCCAAATTAAAGAAAGTCAAAACTCAGTCCCTGTGGTGATGGACCTTTTCAAATTTTAAAGAAAATAAATAATAATGCTTATCAATTGGATCTACCAGAAGATTATGGAGTACATACTACCTTTAATGTAATTGATCTCATTCCTTTTGTAGATAGCAATGATGATGAGGTAGACGAGTCAGATCTGAGTATAGATCCTCTTCAAGAGGGAGGGGATGATGGAGGAGGGCTCAGGCAAGGTCCAATCACCAGAGCCATGCTCAGACACCTTGAAGTAAGCAAAGAGTCAGAGGCACCTATACATATTAAAATGATGACTATTTTGAGCTTTAAGGGTTCTTGTAAAAAATAAAAAGTAGAATAGGAAAATTTGGATGTTTGTAAATAACCCTAGGTGCCTTAGGATTTATAGAAGGCACCTAGGTTAGGTTTTTAGACGCATAGGATTTGTCCATGAGGCGCATATTAAATGACGCCTAGCTTAGGAAAGAGTAGCTTGCTCCACAAGCTAAGTTACCCTAACCCTAATGTGTGGCGCAAGTTAGGGTTCCCAACCCTAGCTTCTCCTATATGCCACTTAGGTAGCTTGCAAGGCAAGCTAGGGTTTCTAACCCTAACTTCTTGTATACACTACCTTAGCTTGCTAGGAAAGCTACTAGCCTTTTCTTCTTCTATAAATAAGGGTTTAGGAACCTCCATTGTGGACTTTATTTTGAGTAATGATATGCTGCCAAATTTTCAGCACATTGCCTGAAGTTTCACATTGAGTTTCTTCTCTTAGAAGCTAGGAGCTCTTTCTCTTGAAGGTTGACCCAACCTCCTTCAAGGCTTTCACCATCTACTTCACCATAAACCTCCATGCACGCTTCCTTCCTTGTATTTCCATGGCTTCCGCATCATGAAGAGTTTCATCCACTTCTTCTAATCAGTGCATTAAGGCTTCAACATGCTCAACTTCCATTGGAGCTTGCGCAAGAAGCTAAAGCACCTAGGAGCTCCTCCATCACCTTAGTTAAGAAAATTTCCTAAGGTAATTTTACACTTCATGTCTGGAGGATATTCTTGCTATTGTTATTAACGACCTAAGCATCCTAATTGTATTTGCATTATTGAATATGGTGTGGGGATTTGGTCATACTTTATAGCTCCTTTACAATATGAATCCCATTATTCTATGACACCTAGTAATGTGTTTATCTAGCCGTTAAGGCAGTAGATCAAGGAAGATGTCGTTTAAGAGATAAAACAAAACTTAATATAAGAATTTGACATATGGTTGAAGATCTTAAGGTTCTCATAGAAAATACCTACTAAAATACCTACTACAGTATAATTTGACCTGTATGCTATTATTAGAATCAATGCTAAAAGAAATTGTGTTTTTGTTCATTCATCGGTGAATGACATTGGGTCGACTAGTTAAAGTAAGTTGTACATCAATGATAATTTCCCTTGATTGGTTACCTTAGGAAAGATGTTTGAAGAGATCATCATGTTAAATATAGTGTGCCTCTCCCTTCTCATTTGTTAAAGGTCACAATGGAGGTCCATTATGGTGATGTTGAGGTTCTTATGCCGTCCTCCAAGATTGTTATTGTTGCACATGCAATCCAAACTTTCATTTCTTGGCCTAAACATCTTATTATTCTAATATCAAACACTTCAATATATATTTGCACTAACGTTATTACACTTCAAATACTTCATATCCTAACTAATGTCTAAATGTTTGTTTATGTATAAAACAAATGTCAAACAAATGTTTGTGGAAATGAAGAAGAAATTGTCTATTAACAATCCTATGACTAGTGGAGCTTTTTATGGCCATAGGTACATATATTTAGGATATATATATATATCCTAAATAATTTATTATGCCTAAAATAGTTTAGGTATATATTTGGATTTTGTTTGAATGAGTTTAAACAGATACATATGGGTTTTTGAACCTTCAACTCATGCCTCCCATGGGTAACAAAATAGTGGAAACACAAACGTTCATCATCAATAACTAGGTCAAAGGGGAAATAATTTATTTTGCTCCATATATGCATGATTAAGCCGACTTTAACAAGTTATACTTAATTAACAAAGATCATGCACTTATTATTTACCAATGCAAGTGTCATTGATAACTACTCGTTATATCATTGCATGATCACACCGTTGCATGGTTTTGCTTCTTACACAAGAAGCCTCATACTTTAAACAAATAATAGATTAATACGTAAAATTTCATTTAATGTCTATCGTATTGACATTATAAATTTGGATATATTATAATAACTAATGTATTCTTATATTTTAATGCCTACTTCAGATATAACATTTTCAGTGGTAAGCTAAGTGCAAGATAAAAAAACTCATTTGGATCCACCTCACGGTATTTTAATAACACTCTTTTGTCGTGACCTCGTCGACGACGAAAGACGATCCGAAAAAGGAAAAATATTTTGAAAAATGGAAAGGGGTAGAAAAATGAGATGGACTCGCTACCATAGTTTATTATGGGAAATTATGGAAAACAAAAGAAAAGGAAAATGTGGTCTGCGAATCAAATAACTAATTCGGGAGTCGATTATGTGTAGAGAAGGTATTATCATCCCCATAATGTCTGTCCAAGGACAGTACCTTTAATCAAGATGAATTATAACAAATATGGTTCTTAAAATATTTTAAATTTCTAGAAAAAATAGAAATAAAATAATCAAACAGGAGCATCCGAAAAATAGCAAAAATAGAAAACTAAAAAAAATAAAAATAAAGTTTTAAATTAAAAGACCCAACAAGGATTAACCTTGCTCTTACGTATTTCCATTAGAAAAATGGAAAATCAGGACATACATAGTTCTGAATTGTGTTTATGTTTATGCCAAGGACATATGTATGCACAAATACGGTTCTAAGACAGAAGATGATACAGAAACGGAGTTGACGTGGCAAAGACTGTTTATGACGTCATTTAATCAGAAAATGACATTATCAAATAATAAAAAAAATTAACATGCGAAAAAAAAATGAATTGCGAAATGGATACAGAAAATAAAATATAGGACATACACATTAATCACAGTTGCTGAAAGGATCAAGGTTCAGGTTTTCCAATTTTCGTTTCAAGGTTGGCTCGGTTTTGGTTTCTATGAATGACAACAAGTGTGGCTTCTGCAAAGAACCAAGGTTTAAACTAAGTGTGAAGTGGTGCATGTTTTAGGTGTTGTGTTGTACTCAAGTATGAATGGTTTTGGGGTTATTCCTGTGGACTTGCAAGTGAGAAAAAGTGAGCTTGCCAACGAACGTGACTTGGCTCATGTCGTGGCAGAGTTGGTTTCATCAGTTTTGAATAGAAGTGGTATGTTCTGTATGCATGTTTTTGGGACACGAGAAATTGGTTCATGATTTCGAGGTGTAGTCTTGGGGAAAAGGTTTATGGAAAATGGGCACATGAACTCGCCAGTAGATGTGGCTTGGTTCATGTGTGGCTTTTCTGTGTTTGATTTTGTGAATGAATTTTGGGTTGCGCTCATAAGCTTGCCAACAAATGTGGCGTGTCTTATGGCGTGGCAAAGTAGGTTTCTAAGTTGAGAATGCAATGTTCTGCATAGGGATTTTTGAATGCATGGTAAATGTTTGAATGTATTTCTGTTGCATTTTTTTTATTCTTTTTGGGTTTGTAGATAAATGGTGTATGAACGCATGGTTCTCGGTTTGAAGCTTGTCGCAACCGGGGTCATGGCGTGGACGGCGAACAAAATAATTTTCTTTATTTTTATTTAAAACAGAGGAGTCGCTACCATAATTTATTAAAGGAAAACTATGGAAAACCAAAAAAACAAGATAAGACAAGTTTGCGAAAACAGATTTTGAGTCCGGGAGTCGGTTACGTGTGGGGAAGGTGTTAGCACCCCACAACGCCCGTCCTAAGACGGTACCTTTAATTAAATAAGTAATCTGAGTGTGATTTTTTTTTAAAACATTTATTTTCCCAAGAAAGAAATAAAAAGAAAGAAATAAAATGCAAATAATAACAAACAAAGATATTTATTTTTTAGAAAGGGCCCGACAAGGATTTAACCTCGCTCCTACGTATCTCTATCAAGGATAGAGAATCAGGGGTTACGTAGTTCTTTAGAAAAACTAATTGTTGAAATGTTTAATATTTTTTAGTTTTGAAAGTTTTATATATTTTTTATTTTGAATGTTTTTTAGAGTAAACTTCAAATTTGGATACCGAAGACGCGTGCGGTCTTTTGGTATTCCAGTCAAAGTTAAAACTTCAAATTTGGATACCGTAGACGCGTGCGGTCTTTTGGTATTCCAATCAAAGTTAAAACTTCCTGAATTAAACTCTTGTACGGTGCGAACTACCATTTTAAGAATTCAATCAAGTCATCATAACTTTCAAATCAAAATTTGGATAGTTAGAAGTTAAACATTTTTTTAAAAAAAGAAAAAAAAAACACAATATGTCAAAACTTTTTATTTTCTTTATTTTTTTATAAAAAGAACTAAAGGGGTATTTCTGGAAACAAAAAGAATTATGGGTGTAGGTCGAAATATATGGGGTTGCAGGGAGCAGTTTAATGCTGGAAGAATGTAACAACAGAGTCAAGATGGCTTAGTTGGTCTAAGGCGCCAGTTTTTTTTCCATCTATTTTTTGCAAGGCATGATGGTGCAGTTTGAAGGCAAGGATGTGCGGTGTGGTGTAGTTTTAATTGTAGAAGGTGCAGGTTATGGGAAGTGTTTCGATGGCTAGGTGGGTTGCGCATGGTGCATGAACGTGGCATCGTATATGGTGGGGATGAGGCTTGCAAAGTACCATGGAGATGTAGTGTGAGGTAGCGCGTGGCACGTTAAAATGGCGAATTGATATATTTATGAAAATGCATGTTAGTGACATAAGACTAATTTTTTAATTTTTTATTCTCCCATGGATGCGTAGAGACACTTAGAAATAAACAAGAAGAAAAGAAACATACCTGGTGCTTGAAAAAGCTAGTATTTTCCTTTGTGTTTCCTTCTTTATGTACTCTCCAAACTAAACTGCTATCCCTTTTTCGTCTCCCTCTCTCTTTAGTATATGTATGTTTTCAGTCCTCCCTCTTATCATAGTTCTCCCTCCTTTTATTAAAGACCCTCTCTTTTTCTGTTTTTTTCTGTTTTTTCCGTTATATATTTTTTTAATTATTTATTTAAAATATTAACAGACAAATCTAAACTACTCTATTTTTATTTTATTTATTTAAGCAAAACAGTTTTTTTTATATATTTATTTTAAAACTTGCAAATCAAGTATAGAAGTAGTTATTTT
>Ga0123340_1002294_pt1 | contig 17126 bp, 11 predicted proteins | sample SirMexnodulemix_FD_89961 | JGI IMG/M metagenome (GOLD analysis project Ga0123340, IMG submission 89961) | Root nodule microbial communities of legume samples collected from Mexico - Siratro Mexico nodule mix | ecosystem: Host-associated > Plants > Roots > Nodule | place: Mexico: Nepantla... | reverse complement strand
TTTAATTTTTTTTTTTTTTTTTTTTTTTTTTTTTTTTTTTTTTTTTTTTTTTTTTTTTTTTTTTCCCTTTTTTTTTTTTTTTTTTTTTGAATTGTACAGCATATTCTTTGGCCTTTTCTGTTGAGGATGATTATTCCACGAACCTACACTGGTGCTGTGGCCACGGTAAAAGTTCTGTAGGGAATTTCAACTTGATTTTCAGATGCATGATTAATTTTATCCATCCATTGTATGATTTTCAAATTGCATGGAAGTATAAATGCACTGTGAAATTGAAGTTTTATGATTGCAGAAAGTTTTCTCTGGCAAATGACATCATTACTACTTTACAGGTGTGCAGGTGTATCTCAGAATTGTGGCGGCATAGGTCGTTTAGCAATGATATGTTGAGTGAGTGTAAAACCCGTCCTGATATACCAACTGCTGAGGTATGATAACATTAATAGTATGATTTTTTTATATTTATAATTACTTGTACTTTCAATTGTTAAAAAAGAATCATTATTTGCTATATCAGCACACATTACCTGGTTGAATAATTTATGCTTGATATAGGAACTTCTTGCCCGCTTGGTAGTGCTTTTGCATAATCCTTTGGCAAGGGAGCAATTGGCCACCCAAATTTTGACAGTGAGCTCATGACATCCCTTAACATCTTCATTATATTTCTTTTTGAATTATTCTTTGATGAATGTCACATAGACAGGCATTCAGCATATTTTTTGTAATGTTACAATGTTGTATATACTAACATTTACCAATCCATAGACCAAAAAAAAATTTTATTAACATGTTTTTGAACAGTTTCCTTAATTCTATCAGGAACTACATTTTTCTTCTTTGATAGCGATACCAATGAAAACATCTTTAGTAGAACATAAAACAAGTATGGACTCTATATAATAGCCTACAATCTATATAATAGCAGTGACTGCAAAGGCAAGGAGTGGCAGTGAGCGAGGGGTCGTGACTCTTTGTGCCTCGTGGGTTCGTTTCGTGGGTTCTGATTTGCTTACCAACCCTAGCAGAAAAAAAGGGTAAGCAAGCACCACAAAACATATTGGACCTTATCCTCAGCTGGTAGGTTTTTTTTTAGATATATTGGGCCTTTAGAAGACGAGAAGGATCAGAATGGCCCAACATCCCCCGATTAATTGAGCAGCACACATACTCGCTTTGATTCGCCCTACGTGTCACCTCGATTTCTCCTCCAAACTTGTTTAATTGTGCCAGTATGCGATTATACTCATGATCTTACCAACACTGGGTAAAACAGTTCCTCCAAGAATTAGATTTTTGCAAGATTCAACCGATGATGATTTATTGTGATAATCAAGTTGCTCTTCAAATTGCTTCCAATCTAGTGTTCCATGAGAGAATTAAATATATTGAAATTGACTGTCATTTTTTTTCAAGAAAAGATGCTAACCAAGGAAATCTGCACTGAGTTTGTCGGATCAAATAATAAACTTGCCGATGTACTAACAAAATCCTTGAGGGGAGTGTTAGATTAAATAATAGTCTTAAATAGAATTTATTGTGAAGGTGCTGTGTGCTTTGTGCTGCACTTGGTTCATAGGTGTATCATTTTAATTTCTTTTCTCTTCCCTCTCAGACGTTGTATTTGATGTATGCAAAGCTAATATAAATATGAGATCCTAAGAGAGGGAAATACAATCTCAGTATTTCTAATTCCTTTGTATAATTCTCAAGTGTATTCAACATGGGTACGGACACAGATGATTTTACATTTTGAAGTACAGGCTTAATAGGAGAAGAGATAGGTTTTGCTTCAAGCATGTTAGTTTTTGCAAGGGAGGTCCTCTATGTAATTTGCACGTCATGATAAGAGTGCCATTAGATTGAGGCCAAGTCTTAATTCTTTGGAATGGTCGCTCAAACTATTTGGAATGTTATTTTAGTTTATTTGATGAATATTTTTTATGGTTGATGGTGTCATTCACTAAGCTATTTTTTTTTTTTTCAATTTCACATTTAATTGGATGACATATAAGTAAACATATCTTTTGCAGGTTCTATGTCTTTTGGCACCTCTATTCCCAAAAAATATTAATTTATTTTGGCAAGATGAGGTAACATCTTTTGCTAAAATTTATGTGTTATCCAATTTCAATCTTCAGTACTTTGTGAATTTCTTTACCTTTTGTTAGAGTTTGACAATTCGTCAAGCTTTTGGTTATACATTATTGTTGAAGCATGTTATAGTTATGCAAATAAATATTGGTGAAGCTCTTGCATTTCTGTATGTTAATTGTGCATCTTGTTGAAATCATAAAAGATATTTTATATTTATTATAGTTTATAGCCAAGTATATTGTATTTCTAGGCAGGCCATATCCGATTTAGAGGAAAGAAAACTTCCCTATTTATGTGTATTTGTTATAATAAGTCTATATAAGCCTCCTTTAGTGAAGTCATTCAAATATTCTGGGAATCTTGAGTCATAAAATTTTGTGCTTAGCTAGGCTTTCTGATCTTGTAAAATTTTTTAGATGAAGAAAACAGCATAGCAGTTTTATAATTTTGTATCTAATGGGTCGGCACAATTATGGTATTGATAAGTAACCGAAAAGGTTCATATACTTATGTTCATTTTAAAATATAGTTTATCGTAATATGTTATTTTGAATCAGTTACATTACATCTTACAATTTCAGGATGGTTATTATAGACCAAAGTGTAATTAATTTCTGTATTTGGTAAGCTCTAGATTCCAAAGATGAAGGCATATGTTAGTGATACAGAGGACTTGAAGCAGGATCCGTCATATCAAGACACTTGGGATGACATGATAATCAATGTGAGTGTGAATGACTTGTTTAATATCCTACCCTCCCTTTGTTCAACTGTATAATAGTTCTATAATTTGTAAGAAGTACTTGTCATTGAGTCAAACTTTCTGATCAGTGCAAAAGCTATTTTTGTTCAAGTAGGTGGAGTATTTAGCTTGTTTGCAACTGAAATATTTTTTAATAGGTTAATTGTGAACTGCGAAATGATAGTTCTACTGAAGTGATCAAACATGTTTCAAATTGGTATTGTCGATAAGAAAAAGCACAATGATGCATCAGTATATAAATTGTGGTTATTCAAAGTTAATGTATCATCTCTATTTTTTGGTTGCAGTTTCTTGCAGAATCTTTGGATGTGATCCAAGATGCTGATTGGGTTATGTCTCTCGGAAATGTTTTTGCCAGACATTATGAACTTTATGCTTCTGATGATCAACACACTGCACTTCTGCACCGGTATCAACGCTCTAACATAAAGTGTTCCTTTTTGTATACGGAATAGAAACATATGTTAAATATTGCATTGTGTTACTTGAGAGTTGCTTGCTTTGCGGTTTATGTTATTTATACAAAATAAGGCAAATGGAATTGTATTTGTACTGGTAATATTTAGGTTCAGTACAGAACTTGATATTAGTCGGTAATGATTCATCATGGTTTGTCTGTTAAATCCAGTGCTTTTTTGTGTTTTCTATTTCAGTAAAAAATCCTGATTGGTTCTTTATTCAGAATCAATGTTTAAAAACTGGTTAAACCTGGGAGAACCAGGGAGGAGGGTCCTCCATTGTTCAAATGGTTCTGCTAATCAGTTTCTTTGGCCTGGAGTGGTTGAACTGCTAGTACACTTTGGTGTTATCCATCATATACTGGTATGGGGTTTGATTGGGGGTTCAGTCTGTTCGTTGTTCCTGTAGAATTAGGTTTTTATGCAGTGGTTGAATTGGTTGCTTATGATTTATCTATCCATGTAAAAGAACCTTTAGTTGGTATATTATATTGCTGCTGTCCCTTACTGTTCTGTCTTTCCTGCCTTATTTTGTAAGACTGCATGTACTTGAAAAGCTTTAGGTTTATGCGCCCAAGGGAATTAGTGTTGCTTTGGAAATGATTCTTTTCCCCTCGTATATGATAAGCATCCAAGTAGTTGGCAGACCCACCCTTAAAAGCTAGTTATTAAGGGGGAAGAATCAAACACCAAAATACTGCATCAAATATCCCATACTACTTGATGTATGACTTGGACAGCCCATAATACCGTAGTTCGCATCATAGCACTGTCATTCTACGACAACTTTCATTATCCGATGAGAGCTGATGTCTCGGCAGCTTTCATTCTAGGACACTTCAGTTGATGATATTTCACACAATTTGCTTGTTGGTTAGAAGAACTCTTCACAAGTAGCCAATTCTGAGACATTGAAAACCAGCTCTCATATGGTCTGATAAGTACCCATCCACTTGGGGAACACACCCTCAAAAGCTAGCTATACAATCATGATGGAGTTATTAACCCACTTCCCTTGCCTTGCCTCACTTCCGCAAGGAAACTCAAGTTGGTTGAGAAGGCATAGGATACTCGACTTCATTGAGTTTGGATTGCAAAATTACAAATCAAGTTGGAACGGGAAGAAATGTATTTGTTTATGTATATATGCATGTACTGATAAGAGAAGAAATATACACCATTTTTATGGTATAATTTTTTCTCAATTTATTGTTGGATTGAAGTTCTGATCATATAGGTCATATCAACGAAATCTTGGATTAATTAAAAATTATTTAATACTCCATTGATGTTCATTAAAATTGATATTACATAGAATAATCCCTTCTCAATTTGTGTTTACGTATCAGAGTCAATTTATAGAATGTAACAAATTTTTGCACTTGAACACATTATTTTAAGATTGGAAAGAGTGTGAAAAAGATATTGTACTTGAACACAGGTGCCTAGGCATTTTGCTTCAAAAGGTTACTGAAAGAGCTTATGTCCGTGATAAAATAGATTGGATGTACAAGCAGGCAAACATTGCAAATCCAACAAATAGACTTGGATTGGCAAAAGCAATGGGACTGGTAATTTAATCTTTTCTTTTATTTGTTTATTGATTTTGATTTTGTTGGATTCATTTTCCTTTCCTATTGCTTCTAACTTACTTTCTATTTATTAAGGTTGCTGCATCACATTTGGATACAGTGTTGGACAAGCTGAAGGACATTTTAGACAATGTTGGACAAGGCATATTTCAGAGGTTTATGCCAGATTTGTAGGATTGAGTGTATACACTTTTTTTTTTTTTCTGGATTGGTTCATTATCTCACATCATAAACCCTTATGCATAGGAGTATTGAGCATAATTTATTGAGAAACTATAGTTTTCTCTTTTTTAAATCTGCTCCCTTTTGTTCTTTTTGTTTTTTTTTTCAAAATCTTCTTTGATGAAGTTTTGATGTTCAGATCTTAACTGCAACACTTGTGAATTGTTTTCGTCCTCCTTTCTCTCCTTTATGTTTTATTTTCTTGTTTTTGACGTTGCAGTTCAATATATTTCACATTGGAATTCAAATCCTTAAGTATTGTTTGTCTTTTATAGCTTATGAAATTGTTGCTCGTTGTATAATATGTCAAAAAACAGTAACTATGCTTGTATACCACTACAGTATTACCGGAATTTTTCTGTCACTAATATTAATTTAAATGCGCACCAGAAACAGAGGAATCAATTTACATAGATCCTCTGGCAGAAAAAGGAAACTATAGAATGCTAATAGGATTTTAGTCTCTTCAATGGGTTTACTTTATTCCCAAATCTTTTTATTCAATCACTTGATGCACATCTCCCAATCACGTTCCTCCCTTCATGTTTTTCTCCCGTGTTTTTCCCTTGCTTTCATATGCAGCTCAAATCCCAATTCTGTCTCGAGTCTCTTACCTACCCTTCCATCATGTCTTCTTAAAATATTTCTTTTCTTTTCCTTTCTAAGATGCTATTATATTCAGAATTTGTTGCCTTTTTTGTTGATATATACTTCGTTTGTTGAACAGTAGGTTTTTGCATAAGAACATTATCAGTTTAGAGAGATAGATCTTTATCTCCTTTCATTGAACATTAACATTTTCATCATTGCAACAGTTGCTTAACTTCCTCTGGATGCTTTTCTTTTCCTTTTTCTTTTCTCAAAATCCATTTAGTTTCAGATTGTCTTATCTATTTGTAGCTTTTGTTTGTTGCAGGATACTGTCATTATTCTCAGATAGTTTCAGAACGGAAGAGTCTGATGACATTCATGCTGCTTTGGCACTAATGTATGGATATGCTGCAAAGTATGCCCCATCAACAGTTATTGAAGCCAGAATAAATGCCCTTGTTGTAGGTCATCTTTTTTCTCTGCATTTGACTCTGTTGTCTTGCTTTATTTCTGATCAGATACCTATGGAACCATTCTCTGTTCTGTTCAAATGCAGTTTTAGCTAAGTGCTGTTGAAAGGGAGAAAAACCATGTTGGAGATGTGGAACCGTGTGCCTAAACTATTCCAGAGTTTATTTTATATAAGTTGATTACAACAAATACAAATAACTATAGAGATTTTATTCCTATATACATGATATGATAAGCCTATTAATGAGATGCTAATGAAATTTGGTCTAATCAAATATCCCTACAATTACAAAGATCCTAATTAAATACGGAAACAAATCATAAAATACAAAAGAATAAATCCTAAGGGATAATGTAGGATATTCTAAAATAAGGAAACAAATCATAAAATGTCCAGATTTAGCTTTTGGAACACTTTCCTGGAGTGCTTACATCCATACTTTGAATAGTTGTAACGATTGTTGTCAAAACCGTACTGCTCATTATGTACTTAGAAAGTTTTTTAATTTCATCCTTGCTATAATTTTATTCTTTATTATAGTTGTATCTTGCTATTAATACTAGGATTATTAATTTAGAAACAATTTCATAATACAGGGATTTGTTTCCTTAGAATTAACATTCTCTATTTCCTAAAATGACCACCAGGTTCATGTATTTATAGGTCGAATGGTCTCATTATTGAAATACAGAAGAAATATATTATTCTTCCTAAATTTGTGAATTGTAGATCAATCTTCCATCAATTCTCTTGCCTTTAGCATTTGTACCTTGTCATCAAATTGGTTTTGTTCTTTTGAAACAAAGGACAAATCTAAATGACTACCCAAGCTTTGTAAGAATACTAGTCATATCTTTAGTTGATGTGAGATCTTAACCCCTTGAGAGTCTATGTCGCGATGACTGCATACTAGATGCTTCACTAAGCTTTTATGGCCAAATCTCAGTTGGTTGCCCTTTTCTGAAGCACTGGCAACCAACTTTGATGGGCAACAATTAAGGTGGGCTTGGGGTGACTTAAATTAAGGCAGCTTTCTATTCCAACAGAGGGAGAGCATGTGGGATGGATCTGTTACAGTTTTGCAATTTAGTACAAAAAAATTCATTAGTTGTTTTTGTTGCTTTTATTTTTTTATTAATTTTAGAGAACACACAGCATGAACCAAACATATAAAATCTTTCTTTTCTATTTTTTAAACAAATAAATGCAATCATTTTTAATATTTACATAGTGAAAACAATTTTCTAAACAGTTTCATTAGTGTTGCCTTTTGAAACCAAATAAAGTTATAGAAACAGTCTGTAGCAGAACCTAGTTTTTTGTTTTTGTTTTTATTTTTTCCGTAAGTTGTTTCCTGGTTTAATCTTCTGTTGAAATTATGCATGAAAGTACAAAATAGTAAAACAAGTGTAGGTTGAGTGTCTCCTATCGTGTAAATGTGTTCTTTTGCTTATTTGCATATGTTTGTAATCAGGGAAAGTAGATTAAATTGTTTCATTTATTTGTGGGCAGGGAACCAATGTGCTCTCACGACTTCTTCATGTGCGTCATCCCAAAGCAAAGCAGGCTGTCATCACAGCAATTGATTTACTAGGTTTTGTAGTTATCTTTCAGAATTAAATTATCATTCATTCTCATTGTTAGCCCTTTGATTTTTTACCTGCCGATATTGTTATCATCAACACTTATCTTCTGTGTTTTTCTTGTCATTTGACTGAAAATTTATGCAAAAAAATGGGTTGCTACAAAACCTACTTTAGAAAGCGTAAACCTGTGAATTGTGGTTATGTTGCCCCATATACAATAGTTGTAGAAATCACGCTAGTCATGATTTGTTTATGTTTAACGAATAATTTTTATGGCATACTTTGTTTGCTTGATTGTGAGCATGATTTATTGCAGGTAATGCTGTCATTAATGCTGCTGAAAGTGGCTCACCATTTCCACTGAAAAGAAGAGACCAACTACTTGATTATATTTTGACTTTAATGGGTCGGGATGACGAAGATGGTTTTGCTGATTACAATGACCTATTGCGTACTCAGGTATATAAAGTTGAGTTATGCCTAAGATGTAGACAGTCGTTTAAAGCTGAGAATATTTGAGTTTGCTAATGTGTTTTCTTATATTTAGGCCCTTGCTATTAGTGCCTGCACCACGTTGGTCTCTGTGGAACCAAAGCTAACAGTTGAAACTAGGAACCATGTAATGAAGGTATGTGGCTTTCATTTGATTAATGTTTAATTCTACCTTTTAAGCATCTGAGTTTCCTGATGAATTTGACAGGCCACGTTGGGGTTCTTTGCTATACCAAATGATCCTGTTGATGTTGTCAATCCCCTTATAGACAACTTGATTACCCTTTTATGTGCAATTCTTCTCACTGGGTAATTTAAATTAAAATCTTCTTACTATTTATTCTGCTTAAGTTGTTTGTTATGTTACCTGTCCTTTTGAACATTGTTTAACTTTGTTGTTTTCCTTAGAACTGTGCATCATTGTAGAACTTTGTTATATTTTTTTAATGAATAAAAATGTTTCTTTTTTGTTAGACCTGTTTCAATTCCATCCTGGGCCATCAGTTGTAATTTGTTGTTGGTGCCGCATGTTGTGCATTATAAAACATAACATCATCGTTCGTCTTTCATCTCATTCTTTCTAAACACACCTGGCAGTCAATTTATTTCATTAAAGTTTTTTGTCATTCATTTTTTATCATCCTATGTATGTAGAGTTACTTTTTCTTACTTGTACTAATAAAAGCTTAATATTTAGTGGAGAAGATGGAAGAAGTCGGGCAGAGCTGCTAATGGTTATCTTGAGGCAAATTGATCAATTTGTCTGTTCGCCCGTTGAGTATCAGAGGAAAAGAGGCTGCCTTGCTGTACATGAGATGCTTCTAAAGTTTCGGATGCTTTGTGTTAGTGGGTATTGTGCACTGGGCTGCCATGGGAGTTGTGCACATAACAAGCAAATCGACCGAACTCTGTTTGGGAATTTTTCGAAGCTACCATGTAAATACGTTGTTCCATTAGATACCTTTGAATTGCTCTTCTTTCATATATTATGAATTATAATTTTCATATCAACCACCAGCTGCATTTGTACTGCCAAGTCGAGAAGCTTTGTGCTTGGGAGATAGGGTAATAATGTATCTTCCGCGTTGTGCAGACCCAAATTCTGATGTCCGAAAAATATCAGCACAAGTAAGTAGTATCTGAGAAGTTGTGCTCCTTTAAGGAAAAAGGCACAATCTCTATTCAATATTTGTATAGTTTCAGGAATATAATGTGGTCTATATTCTATAAAGTTCATGCTCTCCGGTTTTTACTTCTGTATACTTCTGTAGAGAGGACATTGCGGATTTGGTCTAAATAGTCTAATTAATTGTTTTTTGTGCAGATTCTTGATCTACTCTTTAGCATCTCTCTTTCGCTTCCAAGACCTGCAGGTTCATCTATGTCTGCTGAAGTTATAGAATTGTCATACAGCGCATTATCTTCTCTTGAGGATGTTATAGCCATACTGAGGAATGTAAGTTCACTGACTACTTTGTTTTATTACCTTGCTTCTTATTCTTATTTTTCCATCTTTCTTGTATTTTATAGTTGCAGAAAAAATGAGACCAAAGATCTTGGTTTTCATGTATATTCGTATATATGTGCAGGATACTTCTATTGATCCATCAGAAGTTTTCAACAGGATTGTTTCCTCTCTCTGCATTCTGTTGACAAAAGAGGAGGTAAGCGTCTTTGATTCTCTGTGTGTGTATGTATCGTGTCTAAGTTATATTTAATAACTGTGTTGGCACTGGTGTACAGATGGTTGCTACACTGCATGGTTGCTCAGTTGCTATATGTGATAAGATCAAGCAATCAGCTGAAGGGGCTATTCAAGCTGTTGTTGAATTTGTTACAAAGAGAGGGGGGGAATTGACTGAAATTGATATCTCAAGGTTTAAAGCATAGTGTATACACCAACGCTGCGTTACTTGAACTATCACTTTTGTTGATATCATATTGTCTTTTGAGCTTGTAAATTTGAGCATAGGTTATGGGGAGATGACACAATGTTTTTGCCTACAGGACAACCCAATCATTGATCTCTGCTGTTGTGCATGCAACTGACAAGCATTTGCGTGTGGAAACTCTTGGAGCTGTATCCTTTTAATATTTTATAAATTTTCCATATTTAGTTGAATATCTTGTCATAATTTAAACTTGTTGGAATCAATGTAGTTGTTTATATTATTGGGAAGGTATTGTTTGTTCTTCTCTCTCATATATATACACAGTATATGTTGTTTTCAAGCTGTTTACTGATACATCCCCTATCAAAATAACGAAAGTGTGTAAGGGGAGGGAAATTGTGCAGTTCACCTGATCAAAATTAGGAGAGTGAATATTCTAACTAACTGCCTAGCAGGGACTGGCGTCGTGGGGTGTGTATGTGTTTTATGGGGGAAAAGAGAGCGTATAAGTTGGGGGAGTTTGAGAGGTGAGATGGGAAGGAACTAGCTTTGACCTGGGAGAGAATTGGCCACTCTTGAATTTGCCTATTATCAACTTTTTCCTTCTTCTGCATCACTCTTGTATTTCTCATACCTAGTCTCCATATCATCACGATACAGGCTAGGGTTTCACTGATAATACATACATTCGGTCTCTGATTTTACTTCCTTGTTTCTGGTGTCTGTCATTTACTACTGTCAAATTCATCCTTTACTTGCTAAAAAGATTTCTTCTTTGGCTGAAAACACTAGCCCAAAAACTGTTTTTGATGAAGTCCTGGCTACTGCCGGAAGGGATACAATCACAAAGGATGTATCTAGGTTACGTGGAGGATGGCCCATGCAGGATGCGTTCTATGTAAGTCTCATTGCTTTCAGAATGAACTCCTTTAATCCACTGTTGTGCAGATTGTCCAGTGTTCATTTTTATTCAAGAATCGATTTACACATAGCAATGATTAGTTATGAAGAAAAGCAGGGCTCTAAAATTTTTTTGGTATTATGTTACACGGATATGGGGTTAGGTATCAGGTATATGAAGAGAGGACTTACAAGAACTATGCTTGTAGAAATAAATACAGTCAGAGGTTAACACAGACGGGATTGTTAGTGTAATGACAATTCTACTAGGTAGTCAGTTGGGTGGTTATATAGGCATAAGCTGTACAGAGAGGGATTGAAAAATAAGTCTCTTAGCCACACTGAGTCTGGAAACTCTATTGAGTATGGAAACCGTTGTAAACAAGTAGTCTCCTGAATCCTGATTTATTCTCCCTCCAATAACACAACCTGTTATTTCAGTTTTGCATTTTATTTTCTTGCAGTTTGCTACCTATCTCTGAAGATTTACAAGCCCTAACAGAATGGGTGTTGGATACAATACTTGTTCAACAATGAATGTCATTTTGTAAAGATTATTAAAATTTAGATACAAGAATTGGGAGTTTCTTAATCTGTTACGAATTTACCTACTAACAAGCAACACACAAGAATCAAGGTATTGGTCGGAATGTTCAATTAGTTATGTGAGCTTTTAAAAATTCTAACATCGTTCCTTGCAGATTGCATAATAGATGGCTTAAGTGCATGGAGAAGTAAGAAACACGAGGATTCATGTCACTGATATATGTAGGGAGGGAACTATTGTGTGTGGATAAGTTAACTAATTTTTGTATTAGTTCACAGTGGTATACATGATAGGACAGTATACCTTTTGTAAATTCTGATTTTTTTTGGAGATAGATTTCAAGTTCCTTGTTATAGGTTTTCTTAGTGGGTTGTTGGTCTAGTCCCTCACTATTCTTTTAAATTTTCTTGTTTATTTTATGAATTATGGCGTTGCATATGATTGTTAATTGTGGTCGTGTCAGCACAGCTAGGATGACAATTAACATTATGATGCTTAGCACTATCTTTTTATTAGAAAAAAGGTACAGCTTCAGTTAGAAGCTTTGGGTGCTCTTAATTTAAATTTAACCTTCTATTAGAAAAATGGTTGCAACATCAATTGAACTTTAGAACACTTGGTCATAGAGGCTTTAATTAACGCTATGTTATGAGCAAACTATCCCAAAAGCTTAATCTATTAGGTGATGACACAAATGATTTTAATTTTTACACAGATCGGGTAACATTTATGTCCAAATATTATTAGAAGTAGAGTCTCATGTTATCATCTTTACTCGATTGTGAAGTTTTTTTTTTTTTTTTTGTAAATTAATTGATTTTTCGTGAATAACTTTTTCCAGGCATTTTCTCAGCACATGGTACTGTCAGTTTTGTTTCTAGAACATGTGATATCTGTCCTTAGCCAGATTCCAATCCTAAAAGGTGATGTCGACAGAGTTGAGGATAGCCTCATTGACAGTCATACAGAAGATGGCAAACTGCAAGCTGCAATTTTTGCTCTTACTGCTTTCTTCAGGTCTGTGTTATTAGCAATGCCTTTTGCCTTTTAATATACATTAATAATCCAACAATTTTACCATATTTTTATGCAGAGGTGGGGGAAAAGTTGGAAAAAGGGCTGTTGAACAAAATTATGCTTTGGTTCTTTCTGAGCTTACACTGCAACTTGGAAGCTGTCATGGTTTAACCTATTCTGGTCAGCATGAACCTTTGAGGTGACCACATTTTGAAAATGTGCTTCTGTTTTTTCCTACTTCTGTTCTTACTGAGCTTACACTGCAATTTCACTTGCATGTTAACATCTACATTTGTGTTGCCTGTCTATTATGTCTGTATTTTATTTTCTTTTACATATTATGATGTTAAAAATATAATTTTAAAAGGGTATGTTTTGAAGTCTACAGTTGATATTATTTTTAGATAGTTTTTGTTGAAAATCTCACATCGACTAGAGATGAGACCTTTTAATAGTTTATAATATGGGTGCAAACTTTACTTTACAAACCGGTTTTGTAAGGTTGAGTTAGGCTTAAATTCTACTTCTTAATATGGTATCTAGAGCTTAGAGTTAGGGTTAAATTTTTTCGGTGAACCCACTGTTCACCGTCATCATCCTGCTGCCCCCGCCGCCGCTGCTGTCACTGTCGTCGCCGTCACTGCTGTCCGCCGCCGCTGCCGACTGAGTCGGCAACACCACCTTAAAGAGCGCCTCATCCAGGCGACCACCGTGCGGTTGGAATCGCGGATAGTGTTGAATATAACGGGCTTAGCCTATGTTTTCTGCTATTTTATTACTATTTCTGTTACTTTTATTATCTATAAATAAACAACCCTTTGTGTGTATTTTTACACAAGGGAATTAACCCTATATCTATTTCTCTTTATTTTAATATGGTATCAGAGTCTATCCTAGTACGGTTTTTGGGTCACCCGCTATCGGACCACCCTTAAACAATATAGTCTCACGCACGAGTTGAGCCGTCTTGGAGTGAGGGGTGTGTTGGAAATTCCACATCGACTAGAGATGAGGCCTTTCAATAATTTATAATATGGGTGCAAACCTTACTTTAAAAACTGGTTTTGTAAGGTTTAGTTAAGTTTAAATTCTATTTCTAAATAGTTTTCAACGAGAATTAGGGAGATATTTTAAATCTATAGGTAAACCCCCAAAGTGAGTTTTTTGGTCTGACCTACCGTTCTTTTTTTTGTTCTGGACATGATATTTTAGACATATGGTTAGTTGGCGTCTGTAAAGGAACTGAACAAATTACAATAGTAAAAACAAAATTTGTGAAAAATTACTCTGAAAAAGCAGTTATTGGCAGAGTTGCACTTATGAATTCTATGTTTAATTCCACTTATGTTCTTGTGCAGGAATCTTCTTGCTGCATTTCAGGCGTTCTGTGAATGTGTTGGTGACCTTGAGATGGGCAAGGTAGACAAATTTAAAATAGCTCCATGTTATGGTGTAAGATATGGTCTTGCAAGCAAATTAATATAAAACAGTATTCCTTTATCTAGATTTTAGCTAGAGATGGAGAACTATCAGAAAATGAGAGGTGGATTAGTCTCATTGGAGACATTGCAGGCTGCATATCTATAAAGCGACCAAAAGAGGTGATGTGATTTCAAATACACTTAACTAGTTATATGCTATACCTTACATATCCAGAATTCCTGATGAGTTCATGATTGTGTGACCAAAAGGAAACGCTAATAGGGTATCTGGAGTAGGCTCAGTATATATTGATGAAATTGTAGTTGTTTCCTTTATTTGTTGTTGGTGTTGGAGATATAAATCAAACCTGGAGTCTCCTTTTCAAGTAAACACATTTCTGGAAATTCTTTGATAGGTCAAAGCTTTTCAGTGTATGATGATTAAGTTGTTGACATTGTATCTTAAATCATAATCTCTTTGATAAACTGTTAGGAGATCAATCCTCTCGCTACATTTTTTGGATTAGTGGGTATGCACGGAGATGTGAATCTGAACCATTTGACTATTCTCTAAACAACTTAAGCTTTTATGTTTTAAGATTTGGTTTTTATTGAAAGTTGTGATAATTATATCAATTGATTGTGTTGGCATATGTATGATAATACTTTTGGTGTTTTTATATTGGACAAGTCTCAATAATTTAATATTATTTAGTTTAGTTACCAGGAATGTGTGGAATAGGCTCTTTGATGCTGTTGAGTAGTAGCATGCCCACTAGTCATGGAGAATGGACCAGGTCTTTGTATGTGGAAAATTTGCGGTTAAATGGAGCATTTTGCTAGTGGAATGAAATCAATAATTTTCAAAAATCAGGTTTTGCATACATTGGATTGGATAAGTTATGATGGTATCCGTATCACTGAAATAAAATGATACTTTAGCATATTGTTTTGTTTAGAATACTATTGTCATCAATAAAGTGGTCTGTTATTTTGATGTTAATTTTAGTTTTCCTTCTCTTTTTCCGTAGTAGGTGTCTCGTCTCTTTTGTTTATAGGTTCCCTATTGTAGTTCCATCCAGTCACCTCCCTGGTTTTATACTACACGAATAATGAATTGACTAATATTGAATAGACTACATGAATGAAAGAACCTGACTTACCACAGGACGTGATTGCATTATTTTTTTTTTTTTCACTTTTAAGAATACGTCTTGTATTTGACCTTCTGCTTTTCATTTTCTATACATAATACGATAGAAAAGGTGTACTGGTGGGGATCATTTGCTTTCCTTGAGAGCTATTTCGTAAAAAATGTATGCCCTGTGAAGTGTGAACCTGATTGATAACTTTCCTTCCTTGTTGGAAAATATAGGTACAAAATATTTGTCTATTTTTGAAAAACTCATTGTATCGACCCCAGAAATATCAGAGGGAAGCTGCAGCTGCTGCACTATCAGAATTTGTTCGGTATAGGTGAGTGAGTATATAATGACACTGAATAGCAATGTTATTTAATGGCTCATTGGCTTGAATATAATATCTTAAATTTTCGAAAGTTAAAATTGTAATTGGATATAGAATATTTTAAATTTTCAATAGTAAAAATTGTAATTGGATATAGAATAAAGTAAGAATTTGAAAATTTATAATCGGATCCTAACACGCTTATATTAGTTATATAGAATATTTTAAATTTTCAAAAGTAAATTTGTTTTTGAAAGTTGTAGATATTGGTCTTATTAGTCAATCTCTAATTCTCACCCGAGTCTCTAATTAAGGCAGCCCCTAAAGAGGTTGCAACTAAGGTGGGTCAGGGGTGATCACAATTTTGGTGACTTTTAATCAACCCAAAAAATCTTAAAAACCAATAAACAACTAATCATTTCTTTAAAGTTGAGTAAACAACGTTTTATAAAATTGATCTAATTTCTAAAATAATTTTGTGGATAAATAAGAGAATATTTTGAAACTGTGAGTGTAAAACTCCTTTACTGAACAATAGTTAGCATCAACTATAAGAGAATAAACTCTAGTTAATAAAATTGTTTGTACTCAATGTATATTTTCTTGATTCAATAGAATTTTAAAAATAATTTTATGGATGAAGTCATTCATAATTTTATCGTTTGAACTTCCAATATTTGGAATATTGCAGTTTATTGTCGTGGCACCATATTAATTATAATCACCAGTTTTCCTTTATGCCTTCTTTTCACATTTTCTGACTCTTCAATTGAAGTTCATATTGATTCCATCTTCAATTATTTAGTGGTGGACTTGGTTCGCTTTTGGAGCAAATTGTTGAGGTTTTATGTCGGCATGTATCGGATGAGTCTTCAACTGTTCGTCGATTGTGTTTGCGAGGATTAGTACAGGTATTGTGTTTCACCTATGATACTTTGTCATGACTCATGCCACCATGGTTTCTTTGTTTTCAATTGTATTTATTTTAACATGAATTTAACCGGTTTAAGTGCTTGATTTCTTGCCAATTATCTTCTCTTTTTTTGCAAATGGTTAATTTTCCTATATGAGAAAGGTGCTTGATTGCTTGCCCATATCTACTCACTCAACTTGGTGTTATTTCCCTTAAGACGAGGATTAACTTTTTATATTAAAGTATTTGTTGAAAGAGAAAAATATATGCAATAGAAACTATGTCTATGGACCACCATAGAGTCCATTCTATATAAACTGATTACAGTAATAATAATATTCTTAAACCGAAGTCTAATAGTTTCTGTAATAATTAGATACCCCTATAATTATAGAGATCTTATTAAATAAGGAAACAAATCATAAAATCTAAAAGAATAAATTGTAAGAAATCATTTAAGATACTCTAAAATATTACAAGATAATATCCTTTGATAGTTGTAACACTCCTCAAATCAAACCTGATTAAGCTTTAAGCTTGTTACAAGAAAACAAATCGTGAATTGGAATGTCTATTTTGTAAATAGTATCATCAATCAATAATTTAGGATCAAGTGTCATATAAGCTTTAACAGAAACATTACTGCATAATAACAACCCCAAAGCCAAATAAGTGGCTGCTTGATATATATATATA
>Ga0123340_1002288_pt1 | contig 17144 bp, 10 predicted proteins | sample SirMexnodulemix_FD_89961 | JGI IMG/M metagenome (GOLD analysis project Ga0123340, IMG submission 89961) | Root nodule microbial communities of legume samples collected from Mexico - Siratro Mexico nodule mix | ecosystem: Host-associated > Plants > Roots > Nodule | place: Mexico: Nepantla... | reverse complement strand
TGTTCCTGTTTTCCAAATCAACATAGCATATATGTTCCACAACTATAAAAAATAATCTCAACTTTTCAAAATAATTGAAAGCAAAGGGGAACCAAAGATTTACCACAGCTTTATTTTGCAGAAGGAATAAACTAGGTAAAATTGTCTCCTAAATCCAACAACAACAACAATACAATTAGAAAAGTTTATAATGAAATAGCCTTGTTTCTTTATACTTGCATCCTCAATATCACTCATGATTGAGCTGTACTTACCATCATTACATTATTGAGAATGGAGACAATATTGATCACTAGGTGTAGTGTGAAGCCAGACAACATAGTCATGAAAGGATAACATTGCAAGATAGGTATAGATAAAACCTACATATAATACAAAATTACAAAACATATTTAAAACAATCAAGCAATAGAATGGTAAATCAAATTAGTTGACACATAAGTTGGAAACTAACCCCTGTTATCTGTACCAGAGTAACAGGTCCACAAGCTTTTTGCACCAATCGATAAAGGGTAAGTTGGTAGATTGTAATAGCAACACCTAATCAAGCTAAAAGATGTTAGTAATTAAGCAAAACATATGTTATGTAATGCACAAGTTGAAAGATGTTAGAAACAGACATGTATGAGAAAAACAATGTACCTGAAATTCCGAGAACCATACCAACATCATCACTTGTAAAGTTCAAACCACCTAATCTTGCAGGACTGAGAGCCCACAATGAGAAAACCTGGGGTAATGATGAATAGTAGATGAGTAGCATCATGAGAGAGTCAAAATAGTAAAATGTTTTAGTGGGAATACTACCTCTTGGTAAGCAACATCATGTAGTGAAAAAACACAGTATACAATTATAGATGACATTAGGGGCCAATTTTGAAAGATGCTTTTATGTTTCTGCATCATCTTATCTTTGTCTATCCCACAACTTTCTATTTCCAAAACTTCAACATTGTTGGTGGACTCAATGCCATCACTGTGATTATGAAGGGTCTCCTGCGATGATGCAAACATTTTAAAATAAATAATAAGTTCATACTTAATACTATAACTAATTATATATCTATCTTACTTTAAGAATAGTTTGATGGACTTACTCGAACAAGGTTTTAAAACAGTCAGCCTTTCCTCAATGATATCAGAATGACACCAGAGTACAATTTGAAAAAAACTTATGTAAATGCATTGCAGAAAACAACAAATTATAACATTGAAAGTAATTTGATGTGCAAAAATTTGAAAAAAGAAGAAATAAAAACTTACAAAACTGAACTTGTCAAACAGTATTTCAATATTTTTCAGCACAATAAACAATTTACAAAGAGAGAGGGGAGGATGTTAAATGATAAGAGGATCTAATTCAAAATAATGTAGCTATTTATAGATTACAAATTGCAAACAAAATTCATATAATCCAACTTTGTATGAATTTGGTTATACATGATCTTTTCTAACTTAGACTCAATTCAACCTAGGTTAAATCTGACTTGGTATGACTTGAACTCTATCATGAAGTGAGTTAAAGCCTAACTCATTCTCATAAAAACCGGTTTATAAGATCACGATTGCTTCAGTTATATATTATAAATTGACTTTTCTCTAATCCATGTAAGGTCTTTAACAAGTCTAATTAAATGTAGATTCGGGTCAATTCAACTTGACTTGGGTTGTGATGACTTATCTTGACTCAACCTTGAACTTGCTCGACTTGGATTCTACCAAACTCGACCTGACATTCTACCAAACTCGATCTGACATGAGTTTACTCCAATTTAGTTTGACATAACATGGACCAACTTCTTAGTCTAACTTAGACCTAATCTAATTTGATTCAATGTGGACTTGATTTAACTCGATCTGAGCTAACCTAATTTTTTAATTATACAAGAATCAAACTCAATAATTTAAAATTTTAGGAATAAGATATAACTTTTTTATTTAAACACATTCATTCTATAAGAAATAAAATATTAAGTAATTGATGAAGATATATGGCATTATTTGGAATACGTACTGGGAGCCAAATGCAAGCAATTAGTGATGCAAACGCAAAAGCTGATATTATGAAGCACGGCAAGAAGTATGGAAACCTGCAGAGAGATTCACGTTTTGACAAAAGAAACTCAACACAAAACAAAAAGAAAAAAAAAACAAAAAATTGAAACATTAAATACTCTTCACAATTACAAAACAATGATCAACGTACCTATCCCAAAATGAATTCTCTGGAAATACATGTGGGTATTTCAACACTGGCTGTAAGAAAATGTACACTCGTTTTCACTTTTTATACTTTCAATAATCAATGCAATAATATTTTACTCTTCCCATACTCTTTAAAAATTTATAAAATCAGTTCATAATTCATCTATAATTTAAGATTTTCAACACATTTATCAAAGTATTAAAAAATAATAATTACCTGAGTCAAATAACCTCCCAATGCTGGACCAATGACTAACCCTGCTCCCCAAGCAGCACTCACCTGAAATCAGATTACATTGAGTAATCACTAGTTCACTCATGATTTCTCAAAAAACATTGTAGAAAAGTTGGTGAGGCTTAATTACTGTTGAGAGTCCTAGAGCTTGTTCTTCTTCTCTGAAAATTTCAGTAGCATAAGCCTATTCACAGAAAATACATTAGTGTAAGATATACTTTGATAGAATATGCTAGATCATATATACTACTTACTACATGCATGTAGCTATAGAAAACAACACCTTTATCGGTCCAAGTATGCCATTTAAACTTCCAAGAAAAAATCTCATGCTAATAGCCATCCAAAAACTGGTGCTAAGACCGAATAGTGTGTTGAAAATGACACTGAAATGAAGGAATAAGGATCAGAATAGTTAGCAGAAAACATCCTTGTATAACAATAGCATGAAGGAAAGCATCAACCTCAGTGAAATGCATACTTACACCGTGATGATCCCAATTATGATAACAGGTTTTCTGCCATAACGATCAGAAATCATACCCCACAATATGGATGTGAAAACCCTACCAAACATCATTGATGATCCTACAATGTTTTCACCGTTATATGATCATCAAGAACTTGTAAACAATTCATCAAATAGTTGAACTACAAACAAAAATCTTACCCACATAACCAGCATAGGTACTTATATCTTCCTCTGTTTCTGCAATGTTAAAATCTTTCACCTGAAATTAAAGATTTGCTGTTGTTTGAGGATGCATATCACATCGACAGGAATATGTTTTGATTCTTTTAATCAAAAAATATAATGAAAATTATTGTTCTGTGAATTGAGGTCAAATTCTTTTATTTTGAAATGGTCAAAATCATTGGGAAAAAGATCAACTAGAAGTTAAATATGGAAAATAAAAAAGTGATGCTCAATGCATAAGCTTATTTACTACATTTTTAGTCAAAGTTCAAATAATTAAGAAGCTGAAATTGAAAGCACAAACAAAAATATTAGCAACTTCCAAAAAACAACAGTATCACAAAAAATCTGAGCTTCATCATATAGGAGGAGGTAACAATAATACTTATACCCTACCTAGTCTTGGATTCAAATCACCACTTACAAAAACTAATATAATAAAATAATTGAGGTTTATCAGTTGAAAAATAAATAATACTAATACATAGTAGAAATTTGAACTCACCATGAAATAAACAAAAGGAAAGAGTGATGCTATAGGCAACGCTGTAATTGATAAAAAGAAAGAGAGATATCAGTGAGAAACATCTAATAAGAATGAGACAAGAGTGAGATCCACACAAAGAAGTGACACCACCGTTAATTAAAAATCTTAAGACATTAAGTTTGTGAGTGTTCTTTTTCATCTTTTATTCAACTTTCTCATTTAAATTCAATGTGAAGCTTAGACTCACTTAGATATCTAACAATTTTATGGTCTTGCAGCACATAATACAACTTGGTTTTTTTCCAATGTGGTGCAATTCGACACACAAATGTTCAAAATGGGTAAAATTCTGTTTCATCACGATAATAGCAAAATCGTGGTTAGGTGGTACGAGTTTTTCACATACATTTGTGTGACCAATTGCACAATATTGAGATACAACGTGAAAAACACTAACTAGAGTTTAAACTTTAAATGAAAAGGTGAAAAATCTCACTTATTGCTGAGTAGTTGAGTTTTGGCAAATCTTGCAACCATTTTACATCATGGCAAAGCTTAAAAGTGGTAGAATATATAGAGCATGAGCAAAAGTTAGCACTGAAAAACAAAAGCACCCGAGATGAGAAGTTTGGAAAAGAGTTGAAGCGCTTACTGGCACTCAACACAACCAACCATATAAGGGAAAGATTTACGAAGGAAACATCCTTTTTCAGCTCCTTGGCTTGATCCACCTTACAACCAGGACAATTCTCATAGTACTTCTTCAACAATAGTGGAGTTTCAACCTTCTCCTTTTCCATCTTTGTGACAACCTCACTTCTTCTTGCACACAGGTCACTGCTAGCACCCCAAATGATGTGTATATTATGCAAACAACATCATCCTAAACCCAATTATTTACTCATTTGCTCCTGTGAATCCCCCACACACTTGACTAAATTGCGCTGAAAAGTTCTATCTGTTTCACCTTACCCTTTTCATATTTTCATATTATTTCTTTTACACCGTGCAAACCATGCGGAAATATCTTATAGTAGTTTGTATCTTATAAATCAATTAAAAAAACTAGATTCAGCCATTTTTTTAACAATCAATTTGCTCTCTCTCTGTATATATATAGACACACATTAGTACTCATGTTAAAACATTTCCAGCTAAGTTAAAACCTTTATTTAAAAGAAAAAGAAACAGTACGTTAAAGATGCTGATAGTAATAGTAAATGATAAAATATATACAATCTATAGAATAACAACAATAATAAGAGTTATGGTTGGAATATAGAAACGTACAATGCATATTGAAAAATATAATCCATTAATAAGACTAGAAATCGAGTCAAGTGAGACATGGTCATGTTATCTTTTGGACGATTATTTTTTTTCTGTGTTACTTTCATCGTTTCTTTTTGGATTTTTCTTTTCCTACACAGTTTGAGGAGTGCATGAGCACACATGCATGGTTGTTCTAGCATAACCGGTTAGCTCGGTTAGCTCCATCAGTCAACGGTATATGGTCATCTTCTAGTAGTCTTGGGCTATGATATATGAACAAAATCACATATAAGAGAATAACACCACCTTCAATTCAAAATCTTAAAGTTTTAGGTTTGTGGGTTTTCTTTTTATACGTTACTAAACTTTTTCATTCTTATCCAATATGGAACTTAGACTTACACTTGAATACATAAGAATCTCTCCCTCAAGTGAGAATCTCTTCTCAACATTGATATACTCTCCCTCGAGCAGAAGCATTCTCAAATCCGAGTACATTACTCATGACCCTTACTTATACCGCTGTTCACACAATTATACAGGACACGTTTACCTGAAATCAACATCGGAAAGACTTTCGATACAAGGTCAAACTGTATTCGCCCAAGCCGTTCACCAACAACTCTGATAACACTTGTTGTTGTGAGAATTCGAGGGAGAGAAAATCGGAAAGATCTCACAAGAATGAGAACATATTTGCGGACTTCCGCTCCAGGAGGAGTATATTAATGTAGAAGAGAGATATGTATTTAAATTTACTTTGTCTTTCACTCTTAAACAATCTAAGAGTATTGAACATATTCAAATAAATCCATAAAAGATCTAAGGAAATAAAGATTCACTTTTAGAACAATTCTCACACAACGACATTAATAATGTTCCGATATAGTTCGTCGTTAGGATCAGTAATTAAATATATTGTCTGATTTAAAATTTAAAGTTTTTTTATCCTTAAAATACCTATCAGAAACTTAAAGAAAAAAGACGTATTTAAATTGTTTAAATTGTTATCAGTGACTTGATTCTTAACCAATATAAGATTATTGATTATATCAAAATAAATTCCTAATAAACGACTAAGGGCTCACCTTTGAAACCATCTACACAGACAACGTCATTATTCCGACCTAATTTACAATAATATATAATATTATTTAAATTAATCATCTCATTCAAAATAATATACACTTTAGATCTCATAGTTTTATTATACTTTTGTCTTTAAAAGTGTATCAGAAAATTGTATTTAAATGACCTTTTACCTTGATCATAATAATGAAACTATTACGTGTTAAAACACATATAATTATTATAATTCTTGTTATTTATTTTACCTTATTCATATCACATCATTATTTTGTAATTCAATTTTTTTTCTACATTAAATTTTAATATGATGGTGATAATTCTTTTTATAAAGTGGCATTTATTATTAAAAATTTAAAGAATCGATAATAGTGATAATAATAGTAAATCTCTTACTTATTCTACATTGGTTTCTGTCTTTCTACTAAAATGAGTTACTATTTGTACAAATAAACCTCCTTTACCCTTCCTTTACATCAATAATTTATTTAGGCAAAACACAAAGTTGCTACGTGTCTTTCCAATCAAAATCTACATATTTATAATTTTTTTTTTCAACGTCACTTTCTACTACGGAAAAGAGATAAAATAATGAAAGAAGACTTTGGCTCCATCAAATCTATAATGAAGTTAAAATCACGTCAATAAAGTGATTCCAATAATTATATACTCCTCAAGGTATCAATAAATTTTAACTTATTGATGAGACAACAAAAGATAGCAAAAAGTAAATAAGACTACGATGCTTAGAATTTAACTTTCAGCCAATATAAAACTATACATTCTGATCAATTAAAAATTATCTTTTAAAGTAGTTTTTATAAAATCAAACAGTTTATCATAAATGAAAATATATGATTTAAAAAATTACACTACCAATATATCTAAATTGTGTTCTGATTTTATTGATAGTGTTTACTTGTTGTCCGAAAATATAAATGGATTTTAGAAATAAATAAAAACGGATCACATTCAACTTTATGACAAACAAGTTGTTTATTAGAAACTAAGAATTAAGTTTGGGAATATTACATGATAAATAGTTTTTAAATATATCTGTCTCGACATTTTAAAATTTAATGCAACATAATTTCATGGAAAACTTATTTTATACTATTTTTTTATAAATAGATTAACACGCATTACTAAATAAACTAATTTTATAACTTTTATTGGTTGGTAAAAAAAATTAAATACAACGCAACTGTATAATCTTAAGATAAAAAATGTAAAAAAAAAAATAATAACATTAGTTATTTACTTCATATTATAGGCGTCAGATAAATGAACTGCATCAGTCAATTTGACATATCAATATTTTTTTATAAGTTTATAAAAAAATATATGAATAGAAAGATATAAATTACGTTTACAAAGTATTTAAGTTATACAAATTAATCTAATAATAACATTGCATTTTAACAATAACTATCAACTAATCCTTGCGATTAACTTTACACTCTTTCTAATAAGAATAAAAAAATTGTATTAGCAAAAGGATAACACATCACAAGGTGTGACTTATCGTGACTAATTATGTTCCAATGGTCTTGATCATATCTCATACAACTTGCTTATTAAATAAAGATAAAAGTTAAATTTTTTTTATATATTTCTCTCACCAATCCTCATTTTTAAATTTCTACAATAAGTTATATTAGAGTAATATTTTTATAGAAATTTAAATTCTATCAATTAAAAAGTTCACAAAACGAAAAATAAAATCTAAAATCTAATTGAAGACTTAAGTGGACCCAACACTAAAAAAAATTTTAAGATTCAATTATTGATAAACAACCATATAGAGGAGATTATACTAATTACATATTTAATAGGATATTTGAGAACTAAGAGAATGGATAATGAAGATTTTAATTTTTTTATATTATTTACTTCCACTCTAATAATATATTACAAAATAATTTTAAATCTAAATTATCCTTACAAAATCAACTTTAAGGGTTATTCCAATTTATATAAATTGACTTATCTATTATAATTTTTTCATATCTCATTGATGTCAATTATAAAAACTTAAAAGATATTATCGATCAAAGAAAGATTTTGTAAAACCATATTTTTTGTAAAAGTTTCTCAATGCTATAACTATCAATAAAATTCATTCTTTGTTTTGTAGTAAGTCTCTTCAATCTTCTTCCCCTTATTTATAATCTTCTTTATTTATTTGTTAATCTGATACACTTAATATTATACATTTTTATCAAATATATTAGGTAAAGTTTTTGATAGTACTTAAATTTTTGTTAATTGCATAAATTTCTTTATTATAAAATGTTAAAAATAATACGATAAGAAAAAATTGTAAAACTTAAATAAAAAATTCTTCATTTTTTAAACCATATAAAAAGCAAAGTAATGAATTACATGAAAACTTAGTTAATTAAACTAAAATTAAAATATTTTTTCAAAACATTTTATCCTTTTAAAATAAGTCTTATTATTAAGATTCTACATTAGATGAAAATACTTGTGATTTATCTTGTATATAAGACTCACAAACACATATAATAAAAAATTATGACAAACAATATATCTTCAGTATCATTTTCTACAAATATAATCATGAAAATCAACTTTTTTAAATTCTTATAAGAAGCATAATTTTATCTTATTAAGTTCTAACATTTCAAGTCTTTGGAAAAGACATGGTTTTTAAAATAGGAGCAATTTTATGGGTCTAAGGTGGATGTCAAAATGTTTTAGTCAAAAAAAACTTTAATATATAGTTATCTCTAAAAATAATGAGTTTTTTTTAGGAAAAAACACTATATAGCATGGAGCTCGACCTCTTAAGTTAGGAATAAAACCATGTTGAAAGCATTATAATTTTGCATTATTAAATATAAAACATACATTAGAGGTCTATTAGATCTTAAATAAGAGTCAAAACTTTATGATTGTTTAAATTTCTAATATTGTGTAATTTGCGATTACCAAATACGATACCAGTTATATATCCTCTTCAATCCTTTAAAGAGGTGACTGTATACAACCTTATAGTTTTGAAAGTACATGAATAAACTATTTCTCAAGTAAGTAAAATGCCTACTAGTATACAATATGATATAAATAATATATTTTATTATTTTATTTTTTATATAATAAATAAAATCTCAAATATATATATATATATATATATTATTTATAAAATGAACTATTAAAATATGGACGTGTCTCTTTTTTGGTTAGTTAATAATAAAAGAAATATATAAGATTTTGTGTACATTTTCCTCTCACATTTATTCTGAATATTACCTCCAAATGACCATTTAAGTGTGTGATTAGCAGGAGAAAAATTGGAAAAACTCCAAACGGAAACAAAACAAATCCATCGTCACTCATTGGGTTGAGGATGATATTTTCCTACACTTTTATCATTCAAATTCTTCATTTCTTCTTCTTCTGAAACAAGCATGTTGTGTTCTGGACACAACGTCTTAAAGATGATATAATAGCCAAGTATGACCAAATTGTGTGAGTTCACTTCGGCTCATGCTATTCATGTGTGCGATGTTCAACCTTGTTCGGCGCAAAGGCATCCCCATCATCAACGTTGCTCTCACCAAACCTTCTTCATCATTCTCCTCTGACGCTAACGCTATCATCCACATTCTCACATCCTCCAACACCGCCACTGAAGCAACCTTCCTCACCAAACAGCACCTCCAAAACTCCACCAAACCCCTCACTCTCATTTCCTCCCTTTTCCAATCTCTCAACCGCCCCAACCTCACGCCACGCGCGTTTGGCGTTCTCGTACTCGCCTTCTGCCAACTGGGTCTCGTCCAGGAAGCCCTCTGGGTCTTCAAAAACAATTCTTTTTTGCCTCCGTTACAACCTTGTAACGCGCTTCTTCATGGCCTCGTCAAGACCCACATGTTCGATTCGGCATGGGAGGTGTACCGCGACATGGTGTCCCGCGGGTTTTCCCCCACCGTCATCACCTACGGCATTTTGATGAACTGTTGTTGTAAACGGGGTGATTTTAGCAACGCCTGTAGGGTGTTCGATGAAATGCTTGACAGAGGGATTGAACCCAACATTCTGATTTACACTATTCTCATTCGAGTGTTTTGCAACGAGGGTCAAATGGGAGAAGCCGAGGGTGTGTTTAGACGGATGAGAGAATCTGGGGTGGTGACACCCAATTTGTACACTTATAAGACCCTCATGGATGGGTATATCAAGATGGATGATATAAGACGGGTTTTTGATTTGTACAGTGATATGCTAAATCATGGCTTGCACCCTGATGCTGTCACTTTTGCTACTTTGATTGATGTTCTCTGCAAGATGAGGGATTTGAAGGCTGCTCGAAACTGTTTTGCTTATATGGCCAAGTTTGATGTTGTTCCTAATGCACATGCTTATAATTCTTTGATTGATGGGTATTGTAAGGCGGGGAACTGGCCTGAAGCAATGCATTTGTGGGTAGAAATGGAAAGGTGTGGAAACTACCCTGATGTTTTTACATACAATATACTTATCAAGGGTCTTTGTGACTCGGGTAGATTGGAAGAAGCTAAGGGTTTGATGGAGAAAATGGATGAAGCTGGGGTTCTTGCCAATTTTGTGACCTACAATGTGGTGATTGATGGGTGCTGTAAAACAGGTGACATGGAGAAGGCTATTGAGGTGTGTTCCCAAATGACTGAAAGGAAAATTGAGCCTAATGTCATCACATTTTCAGCATTGATTGATGGGTTTTGCAAGAAAGGTAATGTAACAGCTGCAATGGGCTTGTACACAGAAATGGTGATCAAGGGTCTTGTGCCTGACGTAGTAACTTACACAGCGTTGATCGATGGGCACTGCAAGGTTGGGAATATCAAAGAGGCTTTCAGGTTGCAGAAGGAGATGCTAGATGCAGGACTAGCCCCCAATGTGTTCACGGTTAGTTGTATAATCGATGGCCTTTTGAAAGTTGGAAAGATAAAAGATGCAATCAAACTTTTCTTGGAGAAAACTGGAGCTGGTTGCCCTGGTGGTGAAATGGATATCAGGTTATGTTCTCCCAACGGTGTGATGTATGCTATTTTAATTCAAGGTTTATGTAAAGATGGACGGATTTTTAAAGCCTCTAAGTTTTTTGTTGAAATGAGATGTAATGGTTTCATTCCAGACATGCTAGTTTATGTCACCATGTTACAGACACACTTTCAGTCCAAGCATATGGTTGATGTAATGATGCTGCATGCGGACATGATGAAAATGGGTGTTATGCTCAATACTTTCTTATATCGTGTATTGTCTAGGGGTTATCGGGAGAATGGATATTTGAAATCAGCTCGCATGTGTTCTAAGCATTTAATGGAATATGGCATTCATCTTCCAGAATCTGGAGGGTGATACAGTTTTTGGGCTCCTTGATTTCAAGATATATTACAAAAGGGTTTTAACAACCGATCTTCTGTTAATGAAATCATAATGCCACTGGTGCGTAGTACATTACAGACTATTGCTTAACAAGTGATGTTCATCGGGCTTATTTGGTACATGAGTGTTTGGTGGAACATGAATGATTATGTTTTGACTTTTGTTCATGGCCGTGGCAAGACTCCAAAACCATTGAGAAAGGCATTGTGACATGAAGCCAACTTGCTTTCCACCTTTGATGGCTTGTCACACGAGAAAGGCATATTAACATTGGACTTTTGTGGTTTTCTTCTTGTCAGAAGAGTAGCCATGACAGAGGAGAACTGACACCTTTTTCACTACAGTTACTGATATACACTACTGATCTTAGTGCTAATTCTTTCTGATTTATTTCATATAAACTACCAACTTAGTCACTTTATTTTGTGGTGAACCAAATATGAATGAAAGAGTGCCCATTCGAGGAAACACCAGTTTTATGCCGTTTTACATTATTTTTATCTTTATTTTATTTTGAAGTAATGATACACATGTTTATAATAAATTTGCAACATTTTAGAATGAATACTAAAATATCTCAAAGTAAATCCATGAATCCTCTAAGAGGAGTGCTAAATTTTACTTGCATTGGGACAAAACTTAAATCTCATTGTCTTTTTCTCCTTCATGGTGGAAACGAATGCCTAAAAAATAAAAAATAAATGAGTGAGATCGGTGTTAATGTACATTTCTTTCTAGGTAAAAACACTGGTGATTTGGGTCCGATATTAGTATTTGAAAGTTAAAAATCAGTATTTGTGTACGTGAAAAATGAAAAAGTACATAAATTTATATGAAATGAATTCATCAAAATTTTCGTCTTTAGTTATAAAAATTATAATAATATTTTTTATAGCCAGAAATCATGATTGATGGTAATCACGAGTCCTTAAAATTATGGTTCTTAAAAATGACTAAATTTTGTAACGTATTGTTCTTTTATACAATTTTGTTTAGAAAATATGAGCTAATGTGTTGTTTTTTTATCAAAAATTTTAATTTGTTATTAAATTGAACGAAATTAAATAAGAGCTAACATGATATTTACTTTTTCTGTGAAAAGTTTACTTTTACTTACAAAAGTTGGTTTCTCATTTCTTTTATTTTTTTTTCAAAACTTAGTTAAATTTTGCTTCTACTAAAAGTAGAAAACATACTTTAATATAAATTTTGAGAAAGTTACTTTTTTCCTTCTACTAAACATGTCCACATATGTTTGCTTTTTCATTCGGTTCAACCGAATTTCAATCCAGTTTCTCTTTTCTTAGTTTCTATATTGTAAAGTGGAAAAGATTTGAAGGTACATCTTACTTCCTGTTTCCTTCTTCTATGTTTGTGCATTGGAAGTTAAAAAAAAATTCATTTCATGGAATTTGAACAAGTTTTCAGCTAACTACACGCATTTAGATCAAATGAGTGTTATAAGGGTTGTGAATTATACACATAAGTGCATAACATGACAGAACTGAACGTGTGATTTTCATGACACACTTGAAATGGTTCAACTCTTTGCTTCGAAGCAGCACCGACAGGTTGGTTGGTCGTGTTCCCATGTCCAAGTGGTATCATAAAGCTGAGTTCCCCGTTAGCCTCAAACCACCAAGACCTAACCAAACCCTTAGGAAGCACCTTGAATGCAACAGGCACACCAAAGTGCTTCTACTCTTCAGATCCTTCTTAAGGAAGAGACCCACTTTCAGCGCCATTGACAGCTTTTCTCTGCTTTATGCCCTCAAAGCCTGCAACAACAAGCACTCCTCCACCCAAGGAAAACAACTGCATACCCTCATAGTAAAACTTGGGTACCAAGCCATAGTTCAACTCCAGACATCCCTTTTAAAAGTCTACGCCCACAGTGGCTACCTGATTGATGCGCACCAAGTGTTCGTTCAAATACCCTCTAAGAATATCATATGCTGGACCTCTTTGATTTCTGCCTATGTTGACAACCACAAGCCTGGGACAGCTTTGCAATTGTTCAGGGAGATGCAGAGGAACAATGTGGAACCTGATCAAGTCACTGTGACTGTTGCCCTCTCTGCCTGTGCTGAGACCGGGGCACTGGAAATGGGTGAGCGGATTCACGCTTTTGTGAGGCGTAACCAAGGGCTGAACAGAGATTTGTGTTTGGATAATGCTCTTATAAACATGTATGCGAAATGTGGGGATGTTGTGGCGGCTAGGAAGGTGTTTGATGGCATGAGAAACAAAGATGTCACAACTTGGACTTCCATGATCGTGGGGCATGCAGTCCATGGGCAGGCATGTGAGGCTCTTCAACTTTTTTCAGAAATGAGCACAAGTAGGGACAAGGGAGATTCTGTCATGACCCCAAATGACGTAACGTTCATTGGAGTTTTAATGGCTTGCAGCCATGCTGGGTTGGTTGAGGAAGGGAAGTGGCATTTCAGAAGCATGAGTGAAGTTTATGGTATAGAGCCCAGGGAGGCTCACTTTGGCTGTATGATGGATCTTTTATGCAGAGGTGGGCATCTGAGAGAAGCTCATGACTTCATTATGAAGATGGCAATGCCGCCAAATGTGATTGTCTGGCGAACCTTGTTGGGGGCTTGCAGTGTTCAAGGTGAACTAGAACTAGCTGCCGAAGTTAGGCACAAACTACTCAAGTTGGATCCTGATTATGTAGGTGACAGTGTTGCTATGTCTAATATTTATGCAAATAAAGGCTTGTGGAACAAGAAGATATCTGTGAGGAATCAGATAAAACAGTCAAGAGCTCCTGGTTGTAGCTCCATTGAGGTGGAAAGTGGGGTTGGTGAATTTCTGATCGTTGATGGTGATCATCCTTTATGACAGATAAGTGATTATGTTCCCTGGAAGCTTATGGTTACTTTCCAAGTTCATTGCAGCCTATTAAGCACCAATAAAAGGTAGCTTAAATATATGCAAGCAAATTCCGCAAAGCTGTTTAGTTTGTTTTCTTTTCGGCTCCTAGTTCAACTATTGTTACTGTAGGTAAAAACAGACTAGAAAGAAACTAGACATTCCAACAATAGAAGTGGTAAGAACTTATATATGACAAACATAGCCAATTCAAGATTCAACAGTGAAGTTTAGTACAGGGATAAAAATGAGAGTTAAGAATTCACGAATGAGTTTTCCCAATGATATTTATTGACCCATGAGTGGTTTTATAGCAACTGCTATCAGTATGTATGATTGATCAAAGAAAGGAAAATTAGAAAGAGCATTTATCTCTCTTTAACTAACTCGACCCCCTCATTACCTATGGGTTGTTTTGTAATAATGGATCTAACTAATCTTAGGCATTCGGGTATACAAGGGGTTTAGGGGCTTTTGGAATTGGGTTTCTATCAATTCCACCTCCTATAAATTTTGTCGTGTCCTCAAGAGAAAAAGGTAGGAAACCTCTCCTTGATTCCCTTTGCTTCTTCCCAAGTAGCCTCTTCGATTGATTGAGTAGTCCAAAGATTTGTATCTTAAACCTATATGTCAGGAAGCATTGTGATTTGTACTTATTTTCCTTGATGAGATTTCTTGAGCTCGGATACATGGAATACAGGATGAACTTTGAATGCTTCTGGAAATTGTAGCTTATATTATACGCTACCTCCCTTATATGGGTTACAATTTAGAAAGGACAAAATAGCGTAGAGACAATTTTGGATTGATCCACTTAGCTATAGTATCTAGTTTATGTGCCTCAATCACGGACAACATATGTCACTTGTTTGTGACGCGAATTCGCATGTTCTTCATGATTTGCTGAGCTATTTGATGACACTTCAACTCACTAAAGGCCTCATCTCTGTCAACTAAAATACACACCCCTAACTAGGTTTCCCCATTCAAATACCTTATGACAGTTGGTGGAGGCCTACCACACTCTTTCAAATGGGGTTTCTCCAACCGTTGTGTAAGATGTATTATACCAAAATTAGCTCATGTCAACAAAGAAAAAACACTGTTTAGGTTGCTCAGGAGAAAAAATAATAAGTTTTTGGAATATTATCTCTGTTTAGTCATCCGTTTGAGAATAGTAGGAGGTACTTATGTGCAACAATGTTCCTTGAATGCAAAATAGTTCCTCCCAAAACCTTCTCAAGAAAGCGGGTCACAGTTACTAATGTGAGATTTATGGAATCCATGCAATTTAATGACTTCTAGGGCAAATCTTTCCACGAAAGTTTGGCAGTAAATGGGTGTTTAAAGGCGATAAAATGGACATATTTAGATAATCGATCAACTACTACCATTATAACTTCATATCCATGTGACTTTGGAAGCCTCAGGATAGAGTCTATTGAAATATCTTTCCAAATTTTCTCTAGGATTGGAATTGGCAGTAAGAGTCCATTTGGGGACAATGTTTGCTACGTGCCACTGACGTATATAACACCCACAAAAAAAAATCCTTAACACTTTTCTTCATTCCCTTTCAATAAAAGTTTCCAACCAACCTCTTGCATGTTTATGTGAACCCGGAGTGGCCTCCCATGGGTTGGAATGAAACTCTTGTAATCATTTAGGAATCAACAATGAACTTTTAGTTAATAACAACTTCCCTTCTTCATAGAAAAATTTTGTAATTGAATCAAATCTGGTTATGTTTGTATTTCCTCCTTCAACTTGGAAAAATCCAACCAGCATGGATTCATACACGTCGTTCGTAATTCAATGGTACAATATCTTCTTAATGAGGTATATTTTGCAACTTTATTTTCGCGACCAAGTTTATATAAGACATCAAAGTAGTACTCCAAAAGCTTAGATAACCAATATTGTTGGTATGTAGTGGTAATTCTCTGATAGAGTAAATGCTTGAAGCTCCTATGATCAGTAAACAACTTGAAACTTCTTCCCATGAGGTAGTACCTCCAATGTTGAACAAGCAACACTAGTGCCGAAATCTCCTTTCTACATATACATTTAGATAAAGTTCCTTGTGAAAGAGCCTTGCCAAAGTGTGTTATGGGTCTTTGTCATAAGGACTACACCTATTCCATAACGAGAAGCTTCACATTCAACCAAGAGCTCCTTAGTGAAATCTGGCATAGCCAATACTAGAAAAGAAGTTAAACAAGCTTTGAGATAATGAAAGGAAAGTTGGACCTTCTTGCCGTGTGAAACCCATTTTTTTATAGCAAAATCTTCTTGCACGCCATCATTTTTGACTTGCAACCCATCAGGAATGATGAACTGACTAAAATACCCTTTGTGTTTATAATTAAACAGCTTCCTTTTGGAAAACATCTTGCGGAATGTAAATTTTACATTTTGGAATGTCTTCCAAAAACAAGTTCCAGAAAATATTTTTCAAAATATAAAATTTACGTTCTGGAACATATTTTCTGAAAATAAATTTCAAAAAACATATTTTGGAACTAAAATTTGTTTTAGAAAATGTTTTCCAAAACCTATTTATGGAAAACACCCCTCATGGATTTGAAATAAAATATCAAGAATATTTTTTATATTTTTGAAATTGATGGAGTATAGGTAAAAAAATGATGGAGTGCAAGAAGTTTTTGCCTTTTTTTTTAATCTGATTTGTTATGGGATGAGATAGTTTTTCATTGGACTTTTGCTTCTTGCACTAGCATCCAGTGTTATCTATATCAGATAATGAAAAATATCGAGAAACTCAAAAAAAATTTTAAGAAATTATATCAGAAATCATAACGGGGTTGTGATAAAAACATTGTAATGGAAAGAAATACAATATATATATATATATATATATA
>Ga0123340_1002283_pt1 | contig 17158 bp, 8 predicted proteins | sample SirMexnodulemix_FD_89961 | JGI IMG/M metagenome (GOLD analysis project Ga0123340, IMG submission 89961) | Root nodule microbial communities of legume samples collected from Mexico - Siratro Mexico nodule mix | ecosystem: Host-associated > Plants > Roots > Nodule | place: Mexico: Nepantla... | reverse complement strand
TACAAAATAGAAGTAATGATTAAATTTAGTGACCAATTAAGTCAAATAATTGGTATCTAACATTAGCTACTAAGGTTTTAGTGACCTATACTATTAGATTCTAAATTAGTCTCTAACTTAATTAGATACCAATTTAGAATCTAATGACATAGTTCACTAAAATTTTGGTATCTAATGTTAGATACCAATTATTTGACTTAATTGGTCACTAAATTCAATCATTACTTCTATTTTGTAGTTATTTAGCAAGCAAAATTTAATTTGGTGACTATTTTGGTCACAATTAGCAACCATTTCATTTGATAGCTAAATATTGGTCTCTAAATAGCTTTTTTCTTGTAGTGGTATATATTTAGGTTCTTATATTCATTTTGTGTTAAGAACAAGTGTTAAGAATTAAATACAATGATATATTTGTTTTAGTATTCTAAAACTATAAATACAATGTTGCATGTATTTTTTAATTATTAATTTTGATAAATTTCTTTTGAATTATCCTTACAAGAAAAGAAGATTAAAAAATTGAATGAAATTATCTCAAATTAAAACTAAATTTTTAAAAAATGAAAATTAATATTTTTTCAAAACTATAATCATTTGTAATACCCTAGAAAATAACTCATGAATAAAAACCAACCTAGAATTTAGATTTACAGATAAATAAGATAACACATGAATATATTTTTAACAAAAAAGTTTAAAAAAAATAGGAAGATCAGTTATTCACTTTTTGTTTTTGATATTAACAACCACCAACTTTCTTTAAGAAGATATTCTGTTTTATTTTTATGAAAACTACCAACTCTCTCTCTATAAATAGTTGTTCTTTCCCTTTTCTTTGCCTTCCTTACATATCAAACTGATGATCAGAGGTCACCATAGATTCCTGGCGTTGGGTAGAGCAAGAGTGCCTGATCAGATTCTTCAATAGAGTTAGGTTTGTCGTGATTTTAGATTTTTGGAACTTCTTTGAGTATCTCTACTCTATAGAGATAAGGAAAGCTAGTTTGAATATTTTTAATAGATATTGTAATTATTTGTTTATTAAATATGAATTAGATGAATTTGAATTGAATGGAACGAATGTTTATGGATGATATGATGCACTATCAATGTTTGTGAATGATATGGAATGGTGATCAAGACATAATATCTTCAGGAAAGGAGATATTATGTTGAGATTGTTAGGATGTGCATTGTTTGGGAACTTGAGCTAAGGAGGTATCGTAACTCTACTGTACATTGGATTTGCATAGATGAAGATTACTGGGTGGCGAGTGGTGAGAGTTGAAGGAGGTGCATATGGCCATTTTCGAGGTTTGAAATACGAGTTGATCGGAATAGATGGATGATGTATGAAAGGTGCAAACCTCTGAGTCTAACTCAATGCACAAGTCTTATGGAAGTAGAGAGTCTAATGTCTTTGATGTGATTCAATATATGTATGATATGAGATGAATTATGAAAACTTGATTTGTTGTTGTTTGGATGACATAGAAATTTAATTTATGAAAAAATATTTTTTAAAACTCTATAGGTTACCCTTTTTTTGTGTGGTGTTTGTTTGTTTTTTTTTTAATTTGTGATGATCGTGTATTACACGTGAGCAGAGGATTTAACTTATGGTGTGTCTCCTTAGGAGAAGTCTAAAGCTTTTATTTTTATTTTGTGATTGTATGAAGATATTTTTATTAAATCTTATGTGGAAAAGTATATTTTGAAATATATTTATGGATATTTATATTTAGGTCTATTATATAATTTCTATGCAAAAAAAAAAAATCTTATTATATGAAAAATATGGGATGTTACATTTGGTATCAAAGTAGTTCGTCCTTAGGATGATCTGAGGGTAGTGGGTTTATTGTGTTTCTTCTGCGTGTAAAATTTTGAAATTTAGTTTTGAGAAATAAGCAAAATGTTTCTAGTTAGATGTTGGACCATGATCTTTGAAATTTTGATTGTATTTGAGTTAAGTTGATGGTGATGAATGAGGATGAAATTATTAAGAAAGAAAAAGAATCTTGATAAAGTAGTGAGGGTGCACACTCATGACTTAATCAAAATCATTTTATCTTAAGATTTCATGTTTAGAGTATTCTTAAAAGTTTTATATTGATTTATTAATTACATTTTGTATGAAATTGAATGTTAGACATAAATTGGAATGTTTGTAAAGTATTTCTTTATAGTAAGTGTTTTGATAGTATTGATATACACAACTATTAAGTAAATTTGGGATGTTTACTTTTGAAGGATACTGGATGTTAGTTATAGAGTTGTTGTATTGTTGCTTGCTCTATTATACGACTTATTGTATAAGGTGCTAAGGTTAGTGGTTCAACTTGGAAGATGCATGAAACCATTAGAAAACCTATCTTTATTCCTTTACTAGTATGTCAATTTTTGAGGAAAAAAGTTTTTGTTGTTGGGAGAATGTAATATCCTAGAAAATAGCTCAAGAATAAAAACCAACTCAGAATATAGCATTAGAAATAAATAAGTTAACACATGAATATTTTTTTAACAAAAAAGTTTTAAAAAAATAGGTAGATCAGTTATGTCGTTTTTGTTTTCATAATAACAACCACCAACTCTCTTTAAGAAGATATTTTTTGTTATTTTTATAAAAATTATCAACTCTCTCTAAAAAGTTGTTCTTCCCATTTTCTTTGCCTTCTAGCAAAAAATTTTGCCTTCCTTCCTTGTCAAACTGACGATTAGAGGTCACTCCTAGATTTTAGGTGTTGAGTAGAGCAAAAATGTTTGATCAGATTCTTGAACAAAGTTAGATTGCCCGTGATTTTAGGTTTTCGGAAGTCCTTTGAGTATCTCTACTTTATAGACGTAAGGGAAGCTAGTTTGATTGTTTTTAAAAGATATCGTAATTATTTGTTTATTAAATATGAATTGGATGAATTTGAATTGAATGGAATAAATGTTTATGGATGATATGATGTAGTATCAATATTTGTGAATGATATAAAATGGTGATCAAGATGTAGTGTCTCTGGGAAAGGAGATATCGTGTTGAGATTGTTAGGATATGTGTTGTTTAGAGATTTGAGCTAACGAGGTATCCTAACTCTACTGGTAGATTGGATTCACATAGATGAAGATTAATGGGTGGCGGGTGGTGAGAGTCGAAGGAGGTTCATATGACCAGGTTTGAAATATGAGCTGATCGAAATAGGACATATAGATTAACTCTGTGCGTATGGGAACTGTATCCGAGGTTTGAAATAGAAACTAATCAAAACAGACTATATCTGAGGTTTGAAATATGAGTTGATCGGAACAGAATGATGATAATATATGGCTGGTGCAAACCTCTGAGTCTAACTTAATGCCTGAGTCTTCCGAAAGTAGAGAGTCAAATGTCTTTGTATGCGAGTCAGTATATGTATGATATGAGATGAATTATGAAAACTTGATTTGTTGTTGTTTGGTTGAGATAGAAATTTAATTTATGAAAATATATTTTTTTAATTACCCTTTTTTTTTCTGTGGTTTTGTTTGTTTGTTGTTTTAAAATTTGCGACAATCGTCTATTATACGCCAGCAGAATATTTAACATGTGGTGTGACTCCTTAGTGAGCTAATGGAAAAGTCTACAGCTTTATTTTATTTTATGATTGTATAAAGATATTTTTATTAAATCTTATGTGAAAAAATATATTTTAAAATATATTTATGGATATTTATATTTAGTTCTATTATATAATTTATATGAAAAAGGTTCCTATTATATAAAAAATATGGGATGTTACATCATTTCCCATTGAAAAGGTTTATTTTATTTTATGGGTGAGCTAGTTTAAATTTTTAGAAAGTTAAATTTATTTTCTTAATTCCTCAACGAAAAAACATTAGGAGTTGTCACACATGACTTTTGAGAAAGGTGGAATACAGTTTCATAAGTCTTCTCAGCATAATGGTGGCCAAAGTTTAGAAACTTCAACACCCAATTTGCATATAAATCCAAAAGTTTTGAAACTATAATTCTTATTTCATACTTCTTAAATAAGTTTAAATATTTTGAAGCTCTAATTATTATTCGCAGTCCTCAAACTGTTTAAAGGTATATCTACTTAGTTGAAATGTTTTAGTTTCTTTGGGCATAATTTTGCATAAGTACAACAATGTTAGGGTGTGAACTTAGTAAAACAAAGGGTAAAAATAACATCCCCAACAATACAACAGTGTAGATTGGACCAAAAGGATCTCATTCATAACATTCACTAGGTTTTAACATGCTGCACCTCAAAATTCTTTTCTTTCAAAGTGACTAATTTGCCTTTTTTATTTTATAGCAACTATGATGATGGAGGTGTTTTACATTAGTTTTTTAAGTTTATTTTAAATTGTGTTATCTAGAAGTCTTTTGAATTAAATAATTTGTAATAATAATATGAGTTTCAATATAATTACAAATTTTACTTTTCGCAAGATCAAATATTACCTAATGAATTATATAATCTCTAATTATATTGAGAGAAGTCTTGAATTGTATAATATGGTCTCTTTCAACAAAAACCAATATATAATTTCATCTTCTAATAAATAATATGTGAAACGATAGAATAATTTCTTTGGAAGATTGATTTGATAAATCTAAATAACCAAAATGTAACTTGCTTGTTTAAAAAAAATGAAAGATAGTTATGGCACAAAAGTTTAGAGCCTTTGAATATAAAATATATTTCAAATTTTATTAAAAAATACTTTGTTATAGGATTGTCCAATCTTTCCTAGAAAACTTATCTTCTGTGAAGCATATTAGAAGGAAAAACAGTTAAAAAATCTCTTTAAATCTAAAAATTGTGTAAGAAACTGTTTTGGCTGAAATACAAGAAGGGGGTGAATTGGATTTCAAAATCTTTTTCAAAACTATTTAATCTTTTAAGAAAATGCAAGTCAGTTTGATAGACTGGATCTTTATTGACTTTACTAAACAGTGCAATAGAATGAATCAGTAAACAAAACTCAATCAAGTCACAGCACAATGCAACAAACCAAACAGATTTATCAGAATTCAAATGCTTTAGACAGAATTGAATCAAATGTAACTGCGGAACCGATCTAATTAAAAACACTGAAACGAAGTTAATAGCACATAATGAACTGGTCAGATTCAATCCAGTTAACAATTTCAATTATTAAGAACCAATCAAAAAATAAAATTCTTTTTATAAAAGAAACAATTATTATAAAATGATTAAGTCCTAAACAAATAGAGTCCAATTATTGATTCTAAAAATAGTTTATAACACAGTGAAACAATCAATTGAACCAGTGATCAAGATAGGGAAAAAAGATTCAAGAACACAAAGATTTTTATCCTGGTTCACCCAACAAAACGGGCTACGTCCAGTCCCTTACTCCACAGTAAGGATTTCACTAAAAATGATCAAACTGATCAAGTTTACAACACTTGCACATAGCAAGAACACACTGCTCCTCGCAGCAAACCACTGCTGAACCTGTACTGTGTGTTTCAAGAACACCCTTGCTGAAACCTACAGCAAGTCACAGTTATATAGAATCCACTATATAATCAAGAAACGCCTCACACTGCTTCCTGCAGCAAACCACTACTGAACCTTCAGCAGACAAAGAAACCACATAGAACTCACTGTGTGTTTCAAGAATACCCTTGCTGAAACCTATAGCAAGTCACAGTTACATAGAAACCTATAGCTCACATTGCTCCCCGCAGCAGGCTATCCACCAATACAGACTCACTGTACAATGAATTACACTCTAGTAATTCAAGAACACAGTAGCAGTTTTAATACAGTTGAAAGATTTACACAGAAATCAACTAACAAAAGCAACTCTATACAACAGATAAGTAATGTAAGAGGAAACAAGTATAGAGTGCTTAGGCTGAGGTCAGATCAATGATGTAGAAATGTACAGTCAGTTTCAAAGCTCCAGCAGAATGCAAAAATTGAGTTCTTGATGAATTCTTTGAAAACTTCAAATTGATCTTGATCTCAAAAAGTGTGGTAACGTTTTCTCTTGCTTGAAAAATCTCAACTCAATCAGAGTAGTATGTTAAAAAATTCTCTCTTAATATTTTTTGAAAACGCACCAGCTATATAAACAGCTGTAGTGACAACTATCAAACTTTAGTCGATTGTTTTGACACTCAGTCGACTAAATTTTTAAAAGACAGTTAAAACGGTTTATCAAAATTTGAAATCTGATTTTAATGATTTTTTAAAACCTTGCTAAAGCCAATTTTCACAGTGGAGCTTATCAATGATCAACACATTTATCATCACAGTTTTTAACCTCAATCTATACACACCAACACCACCTAAAGCCTAGACCCAAAAACTTCAATCTTCATGCAAACTCCATGCATCTTCACTTGAAAGCACTTGGTATTGACTTGGTCAACTTGGCTGGTTTCTTCAAATTAACTCAGCAGCTTTAGTTGTAATTGGTTTGGCTTCATCAAATCAATATAGCATCTCCTGGTGCTAACAAATTGTGTTTGCATTGCTAGACCCTTATGACTTCTACATATGAATCTATTCAGAATAACTAGAACGTTGAGTCTAGGAGGCAAAAGGTATGGTTTGATCATTGTTGATGACTATCTACATTCACGTGAGTATTCTTTCTAGCACACAAGAGTGAGTCTTTCAAATGTTTGAAGTGTTATACAAAATAGTAAAAAACGAGTAGGGTTTATATATCTTTAGCATCATAATTGACTATGGAGTTGAGTTCAAAAATGGAGAGTTTAAGATGTTTTATGAGTCTAATAGCATACATCGCAAAAAAAAATCGTCAAGAACACATAGCAAAATGGGATTTGAAGACAATAATAGAACTCCTCATGAGATGGCTAAAACCATGCTCTATAAGAATTTATTGCTAAAACACTTTTGGACAGAGGAAATAAACACTGCTTGTTATGTAGAAAGCATAATACTTATAATACCCATACTAGAAAAGACTCCTTATGAACTATGAAGGAACAAAAAAACCCACATAGGTTACATTCATTCTTTTGGTTTTGTTGTAATATCCTTAACACTAAGGATCAATTTGACAAATTTGACTCCAAGTTTGAAAAAGGTATATTTCTTGGTTGCTCAAGCATATCAAAGGCTTGTAGCATTTATAATTCTAGTACTTTGGTTGTGGAAGAAACTAGAGATTTCAAATTTGATTATTACACCTAGACTGATAAGAAACAATCAAATATTCATAAAGAAGTGTTAGGCAAAGTATTTAAGAAGATTAATAACATGAAATTTAAGAAGATAAAGGATGAGAAAGATTTACCTAAGGTATTTTTGTATTGGTTCATCTATAAACAACAAACTACATCCAATAGGTGATTAATTGATCGAGTTTCATTAAGTAGACTAATGTTGCAATACAAACTAATATTATTTGGACCTTCATCACTCTTAGTTAAAACAACCCTAGTATTATTCAAACACACAATCACTCCTAGCTAAAAAATTGACTATTATTTGGAACTCAATCATTCCTAGCTTAAAACCTGAGTATTGTTTGAACCTCAACCACTCTAGGGAAACCCACTGAGTATTGTTTAGAATGCAACACTCCTAGCTAAAATCGAGTATTCTTTGGAATTCAACTACTTTTGATTAAGATATTGAGTATTCTTTTGACTACAACAACTACAGACTAAACATGAGTATTACTTAGAAAATAACCGCTCCTAGCTAAGAGTTGGTAAAAGATGGGAGTTATCTAAAAGATCATAAAGTTTTTATCACTAAACAAAGAGGTAGTGTATTACAATAATATAAGGTTTAATCACTCTACTAGTTTTCTATTTGAAAACGAACATTATTCTTGTCAAAGATCTGGGCACTTATAGCTTTTAGCAATGAAATTGATATTGTTTTTTTCACTTTTGATCACATGTCTTCTTTTACTTCAACTTGAAAGACTTCTTTAAATACTAAGTTGAGAAAAGAGTCATTGTGAATCATTTTCTACCTGTTGAGAGTCTTCACTTCAAATCTTCATCTTCACAACTTTGCCTGTTTATGCATGAATGTAGAGGTGTATTAAATATGCTCAATGCAATATAAAATGCTTATCTATTCTTTAAACAACATCTTAATAGTTAGCATGACTTATCAGATATAAGTTGTATCATCTGTCAAATGAAACGCACGACGTCTTGCATGATTTGTTGTATAAAACTTGTGTTTTATAGATGAAACATATTTGTGATTTACATTTTTTTTAATATCACTTAATCAAAATAAATAAGGTCTGGTGGATTTTTCTCTAACACAATGGTTCTTTGCTTCTTTGGAGTAAACACGATGAACCTTTTGAGGAACGATGCTAAAGGACAACTCAATGAGTCTACATTTGTGAGGGTGAAGATTTAGAAAGAAATGAAAGTCTTGAACCTAAGGAAAAACCTCATCTAGATGCTTCTAGTAAACCTTTATATATAATATCACCCCATTGTAGAGATTTGATTCAATCCAACTTCCACCACAATATGCATTGTGCCACACATATGCTTTTATGTTTTTGCTTCTAAGACAACTTTCGTCGTGGAGTTGCCACGTATGTATTTGTGTTCTTCCCTAAGTCATATGTCTTTAAATGCTTTGTAGACTAAGAATGTTAGTCTTTAAATCACTTTGGATATGTTTAATGCACTCCTTTGTCAAGATAGAAAAGAAGCTAAGAAGTGACATGACATGACTGCATGGGTTTTGGATTTGCGATCCAAGCCTTTGTTGCCAACATTTTCAACAACTCCTATGATTCTTTCTTCCGATGATGAAGAGTTAGACTAATTTCATCTTTTAATGGTACTTAAGGGAAGTTTAAAGAAGATAAAGGTGGAGAAAAGCTTAAAGAATAGCGATGTTAAACTAAATATAAGAGAAGCAAATGAAGAAGAAGTTTGTTTTTGTTGTAATATCCTTATAACAAATTGAGATATAAAGTTTGAATTATATTCATTTTTTCACTCATTTATTCTTTCTCAATGTAAGAAGCATTTAACTTCAATAATTTATATCTCCCTAGTATAACTAAATATAATGAAAGTCTTATTTAGTGATAAAGTTTGAAATTCCCATCAAATTTATACTTGTAGATTACATATATGTTTAAGTTTGCATGGTTCTCAAAAATGTTTGAGAAAATGTGATTCACTAACCTTTTATGAAAATCTTCATGTTTAAACTTTATTATTTTAGGCACTAACGAAAAAGAGGACATTTGCAACACCCCGTCTACTATTTAATTATTTATCATTTAAATAAAAATTATGTTTAAATAAACTTTTCAAAAGAATATATAACTCATTATATTATCTCACTAATATAAATGTATACATCTTTTGTAAACATTCGTAATATATTACAAATAAGTTTACATCAAATTGAGTTCTACATTAGAATATAAAACTGTCTATTTTAAGACATTAAAACTAGGTTCTTCATAAGTAAGTCATCCAGAAAATCTTCCAAGATTCTTTCCCGATAACTCTTTACTGAGCAGTTTCTGTATTTACTCATACAACAAGCACATATGAAAGAGAAACATGAAAGGAGTGAGGTCTTTATAATCCTTAATATTAATCTTAATAAACTTAACAAACAATGGGGGCCTATAATCACAAACATAAGCAATGAGGCATATAACTTAACCCAAAACCACAAGAATTACTCTCACTTTACCAGACATAGGGATCCATATACCATCACTTTTGATGATCCAACCCTAAAAATCAAAACTCTTTTGGAAAATGATTAGGTAGTTGGAGTATATCTCATCACAACATTGGTACAATCATAATCACTTTCTCGAGAATTTTAGCCATCTGTCCACAAAAGAGATATATACTCACTACCTAACCTTGGCGACTCAAAGCAGGTATCAGACATTATCAAGTTCGGCCTGTGAACTATCCTAGTCAAGGGCGCTACCCTAAACTATCAAGATATTCACCTACTTGAAATACTTCCTTAGAACCTAACTGGTCCCTGCCGTTCATCCCTAAGTTGTACCAAACTGTGACTTCCCAAAAACAGGCATTTATACATTATCCTGGTTCAACTCTGAAACCCAAGACTTTCTCCACAAACATATTCATGACCTTTCCATCAACCACATAACACAATGACCATTAAGTTATGTCATATATAATATCTCAATTCACAAATTGTACACAACAGCAAAACAAATACAACTAGTAAATAAAAATATAGCATATAAATGGCTTCCTTTTATCAAATTCATCAAAAATACATATGTTTACTTCATATGTATTTACATAAAAATGATATTTAAATTATTACAAAATAGAATAAAATAATGATTAAAGCAATAATTTTAAATAAATATAGATCTTATAAAATTAGAGATGACTTTCATAAAATAAACAAGACCAACACATAACTGGAGATAAAATAAATAAAATAAGTAGGATAAGTGCAAAACTAAAGATAATTTAAATAAAGTGCAAAACTTGAGATAAAATAAAATAATTAGGAACCGTACAAAACTGAGGATAAAATAAATGAAATAAATGGGAGCAATGGATAATTGGAAATAAAAGAAATAAAGAAAAAAAAAACTAAGAAACTATATAGTTAAAGATGTTTAAAATAAAAGATGAATAAAACACACATAAATTTATTAAGATTAATAATAGATAAAGTTTAACTCCATTTTCCCTTACCTTTAAACAGAGAATAAGATAAAAATTTCAAACAAATACATTAATTAAAGAAGGTTGTTCCAAAGTCTCTCTCTTTCGCCCTTGGAAGAGTTTGTAAAGACTTAAAACGTTTTTCTGTAGTTCAAGTTGTGTTGAGGGATCACTTACAGTATATTTTGTAATCATTATGTAATTACAATTTAATGGAATCTACTTAGATTCTAATAAGATAGAATGATGAGAAAGTTAATATAACTTGATCTCACATTAAATAGTTATTGATTTGAGGTTTAAGCTTTTAGTTTTTATCCTGTAAAATTTATAATTCTTTTGATATTGTTTCCTATTTTAAATGGATTTTTCTCTTACTGTGTGTAACGTGAAAATGTATAGACAAACATATATTTAATTTGTCTTAATACCTTTTTCTTTATTTTACTCATCCAAATGATACAAGACTAATTGTGTTGAAAAATGAGACTTGAAAACATTTAAATTAGACTTTTTAGAACCACCATAAAAGATTTTGAAACAAATAAGTGGAAACAATTGTCCTAGAAAAACTTCAGATCATTTAATCTAAATTCATTGAATTTTTTTTAATAATTGATAAATACTTTTTGAAAAATAATCAAACATTTTGGAAACTTGATTTCTTAATATAATTTTTTGATATTATTTACTATTTTAAATTATTTTTCGTTCTAGAGTGTGTAATTTAAAAAAAAAAGAAAATACAGGTGAACATTTTGACTACCTTTTTCTTTTAACGTTTTATTCTTTCAAATCACATTAGACCATTTTTTATGAAAATAGGACTTAAAAATATAAAAGTTGGACCTTATTTCACTAAAAAAAATATGAATCTAGGAACTTAATAATGTGACATACTTTAGATAAAGTGACCCAACTTTGTTGATTTTTTTATGTTACGTTAATTGGTAAATTTTTTAAAAACTAATTAAACTAGACTTTGTTTAACTTTCTAAACATATAAAATTTATAATTCTACCGTCAGAGTCGAGAGTGTATTTTAAGTCTAAAATAAAATAATGAGATATAAAAAGTAATTCACTTATAATAAGAAATTTAATAAGCATATATTTATCAGGAAAGGTCTAATTATTAGAATCCAATTTAATTATTAAAAAATTACAGCTTACATTAACGGTTACTCCTACTAATCATAGTCAGTTATAAGCGTTTTGTTAATTTATTAAGATTTAATATTAAATAATTGAAAATAATTAAATTATGTTAAAAATTTAACACTAAATTACCTAATAGAAAATATATAAATATAAGGTGCTCTATATAAGGTGCTTGAGTGCGGAAAAAATATTTTATATGAATTAGCTAATAACAATAAAAAAAACTAAGCGGTTAGAACAATAAATTTTATATCATTTAGTATTTTAAATGAAAATGTTGGGAATGTGTAATTTGAAAATGTACGCATTTCGTCTAACTTTACATGTTTTAGCAATGCTTGAGACTCATCCTAAAATCCTTAGAAACAACGAAATCGTTACTCTCAAAAGTCATAAACTTTTTCCAAAAAAGTTTATGCGATATTTTCGAGAACAGATTTTATATTAGAATTTGAATGGTGAAACTTCATTTAATATTTGAGGCGTTCTCAAATATGCTTATTTACCATATTATTTGTACATGAATTTTATAAATTTTTTTAGGACTGAACTTTTCATATATAATTCAGAAGGTCAAATTTAAAATACGAGTGTAAATAATTGTCATATTTAGAACTGCGTTTTAAATACAAACAATTCATATTAGCTTCATCCACTTGAATATTAATATTTCATAATAAAATTTATCTTTTAAATTATTTTCCTCCCGTATTAAGCAAATTTAACAATACATTTCCTCAGGACAAGAATTTAAAAAAATTAAAAAAATGTTACTTTTATTAATGTGCAAGTAATCGTATAGTTATAGCTATATGAATAACACTCTCAGTATTTTAATTACTAAAGGGTAAAGACGTTCAAATAAACAATATTCAAGATTATTTGGAGGTTTCCTTTTCATGTTTATATTGGTTCTTTCTGTCTTCTTCCAGAATTCTTCAGAAAGGGCTCAGATGGGGAACCATCTGTTAACGAAGATACAGAACCACCAGTTAATGAAGAAGTGGAACCAAGAGGTCATAGTCCAAGTTAAATTCAGAAATTTAATACTTAAAAACTCTATCTACCATAGCCTGGATAGCCACCTCCAAGTTGTAAACTTGCTAGCCACTAATCATCAAAAATCACATGTTCCTTAAATGCAGGGGCATCTTGAAGCTTCCAAATCCGCTCAGTTATCTTGCCACCAGCACGTACCTGAAGAAATTAATATGAATTCATAAATACATAAAGATCAAATACATAGAAATTGCACAAATAGAACGAAAAATTCGGAGGGAGGAAAAGAAAACCCTCACATTCAAGCTAGAAAACGTCTCCACTTGTCCTGTATAAACTTTAAATATAGTCTATGCATTCTTCCTGTAGCCTTTTTCTAAATCATGTTCCCCTCCCTGCCTAAGTATGGAAAAATCATTCGGTGGAGATGAATTCCTGTTCGTTGAATTTCTTATTAGTTTCTTTTTGTAACTTAAGGGGCTAGTTGGTGATGGTGGTTAGGAAAACAAACTAAATAAAATTATGGTTAAAATTAAAAGAGCAAATAAGACTGTAGTTACCATTCCACAGATTGAACATTCTGCTTTAGCTGTTACATTGTATCTGACATGTGATCCTCGTCATCGCTCTGCAGAGGATCAAGTAAATATACCATGTTTTAGTATTGAAGATCCCCTGGCTTTTTTCTTGAAGTCTTTTATGTTGTCTCCAATACCCCTGAAGGAGAGAAAGTACACCTGAAGGAGTATAATATAAGATATCCTCCAAAACTGAAAAAACACAATATCTATAGTCTAGAGAACCAGAAGATAACAAGAACGCAATAAAAAAGCTCACAAAATTATGGAACAGCCATGCACGGAATACTGCGGAACCCATAAACACAATGCATCTTACATCAAATTGAGTAGCAGAGGTCTACACTTTTAAATGTTTACATTCTGCCTTTGTATCTCATAATCATGAGAATCTGCTCAAAAAGTAGGACATACCAATCGCAAGCCATAAATCCCAAACAAATTGTTTGAATCAAAGTAGTAAACTTACATTGCAAGATATAGTTTCCTACTTTTTCTGAACTAGAGTTTGAAATTGGAAGAAAAATGATAAAATAAACTAAACACACTATAAAACAGGAGTTCAAAGTTGAAATCATTCCATCAGGCCTTACAGAGAACCAAGCATAATCATGAAAAATAATCAAAATTGTTCAGGCAAAATAGTAATATTACTGTTATAATTATCAATGCACCAATAGATCTTTAACACTAAGAAAAATATACAAGATGGACAATGTAGAAATGGTTCTAACATCCAGAGAACATGCCGGCGGACATAATTAAAACCATTAATATCAAGAGAAGACAAGGTGGAACAAAGAATGCTTGGGTTTAACAGAAAAGCACCATTAATTGCTCTAATTAACCAACATTGAAATCATGACTAACATAGGTAACCTAAAAAGAAGTATTTATAACCACAGGGTGGTCAAAATCCTAATCTAACAGTATTTTCCTAAAATCAATAATTTGACAAATAAGATATTATCGCACAAGTAGCTCAGAACACCAAATGGAAATATTTGCCTATGGAGCAAATCCTTAAAACATCCATCTTCCTATAATACTATTATCAAATAATTGTTTAAAAAATCAAATCAGATAAATAAAGGAAAAACAAAATTAACAAATACAATGTAAAGAATAAAAAAATTATCCGAAATGACTAACCTCTAAACACCATGACTTCTTTTTTAACTAAGAAGCCAAGTTCTCGTATGCCGCTTTAGTTGTTGCTAGTCATCCACGCATCTAGATATCAGCCATATGAAACTTCATTTTACAGATAGCAAGCATTTTAGAATCAAACTAGACAATGGCAGGCTTAACCATATACGCCCTGGCATCAACTAAGCATAAAAAATTTGAGAAGTTTCCTCATCATTCTTTATTGATAACTGCTGTATGTGGATGCAATCTGTCAACCAATGTGTTATACGTAATTTCTTCTTCTAAGTGTAGTCCCGTGTTAGACATATGATTACTCAGTAAAGCAACTTCTAGCTCCCTTTCCTTGCAATATCCCTTTTGCAGTACATTGTAAGTGATGGTATCTGGAGCTATTCCATTTCTTATCATTTGATTTAAAAGTTTTGTAGCTTCTTTCACATTTCCTAATTTACAATACCCATCAATCATAATAGTGTAAGTAATTTTATTAGGTTGTATACTGTGTGAAGACATTTCCTGTAATATACTCCCCACTTTGTCCATCTGACCTAACTTACAGTAACCACCAATTAGAGCAGTATAACAAAATATATTTGGACGCAAGCCTTCATCTCTCATTTTTTCAAAAATTTCCTTTGCTTCATCCACACGGCCAATACAACACATTCCATGTATTAGAGAAGAATATGTGGCACAGGTAGGTGGCATGCCCCCACTTTTCATAGCATCACACAATTCGAAGGCTTCCGTCAGATTCCCATCTTTACAGTAGGCTGCAATAAGTATGTTATATACAACAGAACTAAGCTCTACTTTCTCATAAACTAACTTCTTAAGCAATTTCACAGCATCTTCAATCCGATCAGCCTTACAATATCCTTCCAATAAAAGTGCATGTGTATATAGATTGGGAACTATGCCATGTTCTTCGGCTTCATGCAAAAGCCTATGAACAGCATCTATCTTACCCATATCAGCCAACCCTTTCATTAGGAAATTATAGGTATACGTATCTGGTTGAAATTCTTGATGAACCATCTCTTCCTTGAGTTTGAAAGCTACATCAATTTTACCCCATTTACAACAACCAAAAATAAGTGTGTTGTATGAGATCCTATCCAGTACCAAACCTTTCTCAAGCATTCGTTTGAGTACTTCGAAAACTTCGTCCATGCTTAGTTGTTCACAAAGTCCATGGAGAAGAGCATTTGAGGTAACTGTATTGGCAGCAAGCCCTTTACCTGCCAGCATAAACCAAAGCTCAATCGCTTCCAAATGTTTTCCACATTTACAAAGTCCAGAAACCAACATGGTTAGCAAGCTATCATTGGCCTTGATGTTCCTTAACAACAACTCTCTAACAATTTTTAATGCCGAACCCAACCTAGAATTTTGCAACAACTGATGAATCACATACGAACACGCATCCATGTTAACAGACAAACCACTAGACAATAGGTACCCCAATACCTGCTCAGCCTGCTCCATTTGATTGCTCCTGCAAAAACCCTGTAAAAGAGTATTAAAAGTAACAGAATTAGGCTTCATGCCTTTCAATACCATCTGATCCCTAATCCTCAATGCCTCAATCATATTTCCCTTCCTGCAGTACCCATCAATCAGGGAGTTAAAAACAACCTCATTGGGAGCAAAACCCTTGCTATACATTTCCACCAACATTTCATTCGCCTCCTCAAACTTCTCCAACTTCATCAAACCATTGATGAGCGCACCATAGGTCACCACACTCGGATTCACCTTGCTCCTAACCATCCTATCCTTAAACCCAAGCGCCTCTTCTAACATCCCACTCTTGGACAACCCATCAATCACATTGTTGTAAGTAACCACATTCGGCGAAACACCGAGCTCCTCCATCTTGCGGAACAAATCCACTGCGTCCCCAACCCTCCCTCCCTTACAAAACGCGTTAATTGCGGTGGTGAACGTGAAAACATCAGGCACAACGCCTTGACAAGCGACATCAAACACCTCATAACTCTTGTGAAGTTCATTGGCCTTCACTAATGAGCTCAGCAAAAAATTGCAAGTTTTCAAACACGGGAAAATGCCCTTCTTGGAAAACATGATAAAAATATCAAAAGCGCAATGGCAGCCGAAGTTCTTGAACTGAGAGCAAAGAATGTGGAGCAACAAATCCAATTCGCCGTGACGTTTATCCGAAGCCTGATTCAGCTCCAGCATCGAGGAAGCTATTTCGCGGAGCCTGTTCTCGCGGTCGTGAAACGACGTGGGAACGTGACCGTCGATCAAACTAGTGAGCAAGAACCTGGCGCGCGGCAAAAAGCCGGAAGCGAGGAGCGAGCGAAGGAGGAGGCAATAGGAGCGGAAGGTGAAAGGGAAGTTAAAATGCTTAGTGGCAAAACGGAAGAAGTCGAGTGTCGTTTTGGGGTTAACGGTGTGGTGGATGGGGAAGAATAAGCGATCGAATTCGTGGGGGGACAAATGGGGCAAAATGGATTTACATTTGGAAGAGTCTAGAACCCTGGTGGTTAGAAGAGAAGTTAGAAGGGCGTGGTTAGTGGTTTGCGGAGGAGTGGGGTGAGGTGGCGGCGGGGGGGTTG
>Ga0123340_1002279_pt1 | contig 17165 bp, 11 predicted proteins | sample SirMexnodulemix_FD_89961 | JGI IMG/M metagenome (GOLD analysis project Ga0123340, IMG submission 89961) | Root nodule microbial communities of legume samples collected from Mexico - Siratro Mexico nodule mix | ecosystem: Host-associated > Plants > Roots > Nodule | place: Mexico: Nepantla... | reverse complement strand
ATATATATATATAAATGAAATATTTAGATAAACATAAGCGTATGAATTTATCCGCTAACATATAGGAAGAGTATTAAATTCAATCCTTAAATAAAATGCTCCACCATTTATTTGAACATGAATTAGTCCTTGCCTATTTTACCAATTGTGTAAATTAAAATTAATGTAATAAAGTTGTGTTTTATACATAATATTCTGGTACTTGGTCTCCTTGGCGGTTTCCTCTCCCGTTTCTGTAGGCAGAGTTTATGAAACCGTAGCGTTTTGGACGTGACAAACTGGTTCAAAGTCCTTGTTGAACTCCGACCACACGTAAACCTAAAATTTTGCAACCACCTTTGAACACTGTCTATTCTCTTTGCATTACTACCGAAAAACAAACCAAAAACCAAAAAGGAAAGAGAAAAACCTGTCACTAACTGCAACTCCAAACTTAAAACTAGACAATAAACGTATACATACTTTTGATCCAAACACCGTACAATCTCAAAGCCATACCCTGCAATCCATGGACAATGCTGTTCCCCAAGCAATGTCTAAAGGTAATTATACCATTTTCCTCCAAAGTTTGATTGAAAATAGTGTTGGATATTGATTGTTTGGAGATGTTTTATGATGTCTGAATACAATTCATTTGGAGGGTATCTATGTTTGAGAATGAGGATGTTCGTGAATCTATGTGAATAATGTCTAATCTGATGCCTGTGCCTAGATGCTGAAAGGTCTCTTGCATTTCAATATAATTGATGGGACAAAAGTGGTTTCTTAGAAAACTCTTTTTTCTCTAACAAATTAAATGGCACATATTAAAGAAATTGTAAGATAAAACAATATTTAATTCAACTACATGTGATGCTGTGAGATACTATTTTGTTTGTCACGATTGATGTCTCAAAGCTTGTAATAAATCTGAACTTTGTCTGAATGCATGAAAAGCCTCTCTGGCCTGACTTCTAAGATATTCCTAACCGTCAAGATCATTAAACAAAGTGACATAAGAAATTCCAAAATCAACTTGTAGGTTCTGTACTCGCACACCTGATTTTGAGAATTACTGATTGAAGACACTACAATCTTGACGTGACAGTGATTATTTCAGAGGTTGATGCTTCTTAATCCGTTGTTTACATTCCACTTGCAATGTATATAGGTATCAGCATTTTGTCCAAAGAAGGTTATAATTTGGTTTATCTATAATATTTCCATTCTGCTGAGTTGGGCTATTTGAGTTGCTGCAATAACCTTTGAGCATTATTTTCCTAGCAAAGTTGTGAGGTATATATGCATTTAACTTATGCATGTAAGTTGTTGACCATGTGCAGTGGCAAAAGTATATAAAGAAGAAGTGAAGAAAGACCGAGTTGCAAATTAGAGATTGGAGTCACTTGTGACGTATTTATTCTGAAGCTGACATTGTGGTCTGAGTATATATGACTTCTGTGATTGTACGGTGGAAGTTTTGATTTAAGTGTAATGGATTTCTCTGAGGGTTATGTATCAAATGAGCATCGCGAGCTTCATCGATCTGCAACAGAAAGTGCTGATCCGTTGTCTGTTTCTCCATTGCAAATTGCTCCAAAATCTTCAAGGTCCCCTGACTCTCCTAGGTCTCCAAAATCTCCAAGGTCCCCCAAGGTGCAAGGCAAGTGCAGCAGTCAAAGTCCAAGGGGTCATAGACAATCACATTTTCAAAAAGATGGACGTCCAAAGAAAGGTGAAGCCTTTAAGCATTGAAGTTTTCATTGCCAGTTTCCTCTTTTAATGCCTGATTACTTCTTCACCAAGTAGCTATCATAAAATGTATGTGATTAGTGATGTTCACAGACTTGTTTCCACTTTCACTCTTTTATTCTTCAGACACTCTTGATAATTAGGCTTATGAATTTTCTAAATACTTGGAAAACGATTCAAGAACATTGGAATAAGCGTAGGTAAAAAAAGTCTTAGTTCTTGTGTGTGACAGTCATGACCAACATAAAGATGTCTCACTTTTCGTACTGTTATTATCTGATCTGCCTTTTGGTCACTGACTCACAGGCTAAGACTAGAATGGTCTAGCTTTGGAGTTTTATGGCAAATCAAACCATATATGATGACAGATTTGCATTCCTTAAACTCAGAGAAGCAACCTTCTTATCCTACTTTGATTGCACAGGTGGTTCTGGGGGAAAAGGTACCTGGGGTGGATTGCTTGATACAGATGACACAAGCGTTCTTGATCCTAATGATCCAAACTATGACAGCAGTGAGGTTGGGAGATAAAATCTTATCAGTAACTTGTAATATAACTATTATTAAATGGATTAAATTTATGGTCTTGTATTTTATTTTATTTTTTTCTCAAAGAGTTTGGTCTTTGTTTGTGACACCAACAACCATGAAAGTATATATGGTTTTGTAGGAATATGACCATTCAAATGAAAAGAAGCCGAACACAGAGCTTGAGAACTACAAGAAAAAGGCTACAATAATAGTGGAGGAATATTTTGCCACTGATGATGTTGTTGCAACAATGAATGAAGTTAAGGAATTGGGAAAACCAGAGTATGGCTACTATTTTGTCAAAAAACTTGTCTCTATGTCCATGGACAGGCATGACAAAGAAAAAGAAATGGCTGCTATTCTGCTATCTGCACTTTATGCTGACGTATTTGATCCTTCACAAGTTTACAAGGGCTTCAGCAAATTAGTTGAATCAGCAGATGACTTGATTGTAGATATACCAGACGCAGTTGAAGTTTTAGCACTTTTCATAGCTCGGGCCGTTGTTGATGACATACTTCCTCCTGCCTTTTTGAAGAAACAGATGGCCTACTTACCGAAAGATTCAAAAGGGGTTGATGTCTTGAAAAAACTGAGAAAAGCTATCTAGCAGCTCCTCTTCATGCAGAAATCATAGAGAGATGCTGGAGAGGTAGTAAGAACACCACAGTCGATGATGTTAAAGCTAAGATAAACAATTTTTTGAAGGAGTATGTTGTAAGTGGTGACAAGAAAGAAGCTTTCAGATGCATCAAAGATCTGAAAGTTCCTTTCTTCCATCACGAAATAGTGAAACGGGCTCTTATAATGGCAATGGAGAGACGTCAAGCAGAATCACCACTATTAGATCTGTTGAAAGAAGCAGCTGAAGAAGGCTTCATTAACACTAGCCAAATGTCCAAAGGTTTCAGTCGGTTGATCGACACAGTTGATGACTTATCACTTGATATACCGAATGCACGAGGAATACTGCAGCAACTGATTTCTAAAGCAGCATCTGAGGGTTGGTTATGTGTGTCATCTTTGAAATCACTTTCAGTGGAGCCTGAAAGCAACTCAATAGAAGATAGTGCTGCCAAAAGTTTCAAGGTAAAAACGCAGTCCATCATTCAAGAGTATTTCTTATCAGGTGATATATTGGAGGTAAATAGCTGTCTAGAACAAGAAAACAGCAAGAACTGTGCTGCACTCAACGCAATCTTTGTTAAAAAACTGATAACTCTGGCAATGGATAGGAAGAATAGAGAGAAGGAAATGGCTTCTGTGTTGCTGTCATCTCTGTGTTTCCCAGCTGATGATGTGGTGAGTGGTTTTGTGATGTTGATAGAGTCAGCAGATGATACTGCTCTGGACAATCCTGTTGTTGTTGAGGATCTGGCTATGTTTCTAGCCAGAGCAGTGGTGGATGAAGTCCTAGCTCCACAACACCTTGAAGAGGTTGGAACACAGTGTTTGGGGCCAGGTTCAATTGGGAGCAAAGTTCTCCAAATGACAAAGTCATTGCTAAAGGCTAGACTTGCTGGGGAGAGAATCTTGAGGTGTTGGGGTGGAGGGGGTAGTAGCAGGCCTGGATGGGCGTTTGAGGATGTGAAGGACATGATTGGGAAGCTGTTGGAGGAGTATGAGTCTGGAGGAGAAATAAAGGAGGCATGTCGCTGCATGAAAGAGTTAGGAATGCCATTCTTCCATCATGAGGTTGTTAAGAAAGCCTTGGTGACAACTATTGAGAAGAAGAATGAGAGGTTGTGGGGTCTACTCAAGGAGTGTTTTGAATCAGGACTAATAACCATGAATCAAATGGCAAAGGGTTTTGGAAGGGTTGCAGAATCTCTTGATGACTTGGCCTTAGATGTCCCTGATGCTAAAAATCAGTTTGCATACTATGTTGAAAGAGCTAAGACTAATGGATGGTTGGACAATTCATTTTGTTTCAGCAAACAGGAACATGCAACAGAGAATGGCACTCGCTAATCATCGGTATTAGTGTTTCCTTATCACTTTCTTTAAATCTACACTTGAATCAAATGTATACACATGCAGACATCAGATGCATACTATGCATGAACAACTAGAACTTGAAATTTCTCTAGACATGCTATTTCTGTTTGTTTTCTTCTCAGATGCCCCTTTTATCACAGGAGCTTACAGGAGCTGAAGTTACTTCACTACCAAATATAGTTCATAATAATTCTATACAGTAGTATTTTTGTGTAATCAAATTACTTTAAGTTATTTAATGACCAGCCTTCTTGGCAGGTTCTTTGATATATACTTCTTTTCCTATTTAGACCAACTTAGAAGAATCCATAATATGGTCAATTCACAATCGATCATAGAACAATTGGAGACATACTGCTCTTTGGATGCAACAAGGGCAAGAAGAAAGACATGTTGAAGCAGAAAGATGCATAGAGCAACTAATTTAGAAAGTCAATTATGTGAACTGAAAACTATATTTTAAAATTGAGATTGTGGAAGCCATAAATAGCTCTTTCTCCATTCTCTTTCTATTTTGTTTTGGAAGAAGCATAAGCAAGGGAATCTGTAATGTAATCCCTAACAATGTCCATACTTTGCTCCTTTTTATGCTTATACTCAAGTCATGCACTCCATTTGTAATGCGAAGCATTGCGACATTGTATGCTAATTTGCAGGGTATAGTAGCGGTGACAGTTTTTATTCTCTTTAATCTCAACTATCATATACAATCAGGAACAGCAATCTTTTGGGCACTACCTAAAATATAAATGAACCCATGTCTCTCCCGTTTTGTTGCTTCATATTATCATAATTTATAACAGTATTTTAAGGGACATTCAGTATTTTTCAAACAAAGAAAAATATTCAGGATGCAACACGAATGTGTTCGCAAGGGAAAAGAACGAAAACCATAGCAAGCAGAAGTTTAAACCTTATTCTTAGGATTATCTAATGAAGCTTTAGGTAACATTCAGGTACTTTTCATTTATTTTTACATTGCATTTAATAGTTAAGATAAGTAACTACAGGGTTACCTCAATGTTAACAGTATATCATATAATTTTGTTACATTATAATAAACAAAGAAAAACATTGATTTTTATTAATAATAACAATATTCATAGAAATTAATAATAACAATATTCGAATAAACTAAGGACAATATTTCCATAAATTAAAATTAATGTACAATATAATTCTGAACTTAAGAATAGAAAACTTAACTACAGTAAGAAAAGAAAGTACTATGTCATGATTGTCACAAGCTATGTCATGATTGTCACAAGCTAGTTGCAGTGCATTCTGGATTCTTTTCCATGTTGGATTACCTTATAGAAACATGTTCTAGTCAATCATATATTGTAAGATGTTAGCAATCCTCCTACATATACCTTACATTTAATGAAATGACATGAGTTGCTTAATATATTAAATAAATAATCATGGTAAATAAACAATAGATATAAAACAAGATAAATTACGCACTAGACAGTTGTGACGTAGGTTATGTCTCACGATCATCCAAACTATGTGGCAAACGACATGGTAATACAGTTGGTCCCGCCCCAGAAGCATCTAAAGGTATGACATAGATATCAACCAATGCATGTATTCAATTGCACATAAAAATAGATATGTAGCCACCGTAACAACGTTGTGGGCAAAGTGTAACAACTGCCATCTAATATAGCCACAACATCGCCTTCATATCACATGCAATGGAACGTTGAGGAAACCTATGCTCATACCCGTATTGTTGCAAGACACGATTAGGCAAATAACGTTGCATGCATGTTACTAGACGGATGTATCTTGAGAACACTGATATCAATTACGACAATGATCTTCATAAGGACTTTAGATCACCATGCATATATGATCTTTGGTCACAATCATGCAAACCGAAGGTGAACCTCCAAAATACGTAGGATTCATACTCCTTCTCATCCTTGACAAATGCTCATATATTCATACATGTTACAATTTGAACAATACATTATTCATATATTTAACTGAGTATAAATGTAAGTTGTTCATGTATATTATTTACTTGTAAAAGTGTGATTAACCATCCAACTACTATGTCTATGCAAAACATGCATCTCTTAACTGGTCATACATGTGGGTGAGTGTTGCAACACTCCATGAGTACCCACCACACATACACAAGTTGCAAAATAACTACAAGTACGACATGCTAATAGATGTTACACTTTAATCTGCAAAGGTTGTGCATCTCGCAAGATGCAACAAATAAGCCCAAACTCTAGACTCCCATTTGTGGTGGATGCAACACTCCTCGTAGACCTCACACAACCAATTGAGCTTGATGTGTGCACCACAAAAATGCCTTAACTTTGTCATTGCATCACCTAAGTCCACTCCAAGGAGCTTAACCACTAATGTTGATGCTGATGTGAAATCCAACATCAGATATCTACAAAATTGCCCCGTGATGGAAATATGTGGCAACACAGAGACATAATACAAGGTGATGGTCATCTCACCAACAGGAAGGTGGAAAGTGCTAGTGTCCTAGTGTCACCTTTCTGCAAAGGTTAATATAGACTATTATCAGCAGCCTCATAACTAATGTTGCAAGACAACAATCAAGAGCTAAGCACGACAATCTCGATTTGGGGATGAGGGTTCCTAAATTTACTTAACTTGCAACTAAGGGATATCAAATTCGAATCCTCTCAATTCTAACAAAATTATATTAGTGTTTCTAACTATAGAAAATAACAAAATAACCAAACATAATGTCATTAATTGAAGTTTTCATTTCTTACCTCACCCACCCATAGTCTTAATGTAGCATGATCAACATCACTCACAAGTATGGAGGTATCAAAAGGTCCACCAAGGAATCTTATCATGTCCTTTTGTAGCTTCATGCAACCCATCAATAATAATGTTAGTGACAATTTTGAGTACTGGTGCCTTCGGTCTCTATCTAGGATCACCTTTAGATGCACCACCTCTAATTCTAGGCATAACTAACAAATGATTCATTTATTAATAAACTTAAAAAAAGACATTCCAATTGTACTTTCCATAATCTATTTCTAAATCCAAAAAAGTATTCTAGAATGTACAATCTGAAATGTATTAATACATTCTAGAATGCACATATTAGATCTAGAAATGCATTCCAAAGTGTGCATTCCAAAATGTACACCAAACTTCAAAATAGGTTTCAGATTGTACAATTCATAACCTTTTTGGATCACCCAATTCGAAATAAACTAGCACCAGCGATAACAAAGAAAGATTCAAAAACATCAACCTCTTCAAGTGGTGCAACGAGACAATAGGGTCTGAGATAGTTCTTCGAAGAACAACCATGTTTTTGCAGAGCCTCTCACACACGAATGGTACAAAAATGAGAGTGCACAACAGAGGAGGAAGATGAAGCAAAGAAGAAAAGAAAAAGTAGGGTTATTTTATAAATCTGAATCAGGGGTATTTTTGACATTTCACCACCCCAATAGGGTGCAATTTCAAACTATGGGGTGTAGAGTGGTGGCAAAAGTGACCAGAGCGGTCATAGTGATGACAAAGTAGTGGTAGCTAGACTGGTGGTCGGATTCGTAGTGGTGTGGAAATGGACAACAACAACACAACTAACAACTACAGACCTCTCCTTATGTTCATGGATCATATCTATAACGGGCATTTTCTATCTTAACACGACCCACTCCAATAGACTTTGAAGCAACAATGCATACTCTCAAACACTTTCTCCAAATGCAAACTGGATAATAGAGTCACCTCTCACATGACTTCTATTTTGACCGCTGAGGTTTTTGATCGCTAGTCCAAATAGAAGTTATCCTTTACGTGATATACCCCATCAATTTATAATCTTATTTTTTCTAGAATAACCACACTCGAGTACCAGAATCTAACCAATCATGTAGGTATTTAGTTGTGTGAAATATCTAGTCTATAAGGTTGGTTTTAATATTCTTAATAGATTGTTATTGCACAATTGGTTAGGCCATTAGGCCCATATTACGGTCAACGGGCACATATTATTGGACTCATTTTTAGTGGATAGAATTATTCTTTTGCACCCCCCTTTTATGCCAAAGATGCACACCCTCGCGTAGGCTCAAGAAGGGACACAAACCCCCTAACCTCAAGCCAAATAGGCGGAGAGGCTTTAAAGAGTCATTGATGTCTCCCACATGAGTGTCACAGCGAGTCACTTCAAACGTAACATTCGCTCAGATACCTTTACACGTGGCTGAATTCTATTGGTCTCATAAAAGTGTTCATTTCAATTTTCGTTTAACTGCTCTGGGCTCTTCTTTTCCAACCTTTTCTTTCATGCCATTTTGTCGTTCTCGCTTTTCTCCCCTTCCAAAGTTTCTTTGTTTCCTCTCTTAGTATCTTCCCAAACGTAGGTATGTCTAATTTTTTTTCCTTGCCATTATCTTATGTTTTTCCTTGGTGTTTTCTTACAAAAGATATCATCTTGTTCTAATTTCTTCCATTAGGGTGGTTCTCGTGTGATTGTATTTGTATTCCTTTCATGGCTTATCAAAATATGTATCCCTAGTCTAAAGCCGATTTGTTTAATGAAACTTCAAATTTTACCTCTTTTGAAATTGTCAACACCTTATTAAATCCCAGTCTTTTAGTAAAATCAATGAGAAGAATATCGTTATTATTCCCTGTGGATTGGACAAACAATGTGTAAGATAATGGGGAAATTCATAGGGCCATTTTGTTTTTTATATGTCACGGTCTTCACTAAAATAGGGCTTATGTTACCCCTTGGTTGCTTTGAAAAACAAGTTTTGACCATAGTGAATGTACCTCCTCCATCTTGACCGTATAGTTGGGCCTTCATTATAGCATATTCAATCTTATGTACTTACTTTTGCATGGTCCATACTGGCAATATACTATTCTACTTATTTGATAATAAGAGATACTCTCGCTAACTATGACTTTCTCTCAATAACATTAGTAGGAAAGATCTCCTTACTCTATCCAATCTTTGTACAAGAACTTTAAAACCAGTTGTATAAAAATTCATCCTTCTATCTACGAGCCTTCACTACATGAAGGATTTCCTTTATATTGGTCACCCAACCCCCACATTGCAGCATGAAGGATTTTTCAATAGCATGTGTGTGTTTGCAACCTTTTCAATTGGTGAAATTGAGCTTGTGCCAAATTATTAGATTTTTGGCCCTGTAATGTGACAAATTTTCCATCCATATAGAACTTCAATGTAAGCTTGCTAAAATCTACAACATGTGGTCCCAATGTTGCCAACCAAGAAGCTCCAAGACTAAATCTGCTCTGGCTATAAGTAACAAGAAAGTAGATAAATAAAATACATGATTTTGTATTTTCACTTGTGTACCCTTTACACAACCTTCTGCAGTCATTGTATTGTCATTCCCCACTAAAACTTTGCTCAAGAGCTGGTTCAATTGGTAACTTCAAAAAATAAACAACTCAGGGTTGGATAAAATTGTCATTGTTGCCAATGTCCGTAAGAATTTGCATCATTACACCCTGCAGTTGTCTTTGGAATTTCAAGGTGCCCAAACCATTGGCTTCTTTAAAGCATTATAAGAAAGATGGTGCTTCGTCTCCAATAATTGTTCCATACCGAGAGATTGGTCTGGTTCTATTGTTTGTTTGTCAAATTCATCAACCTGGGGCAAAAACATGTGTTTATTTGGGCATCTATGGTTCAAAGTGAACTTCTCATCACATGTGTAGCATAAATTCATTTCTCATCTAATCTTCATCTTTGCTGGAGTCATTCTCTTCACATTCCCAGTGTTCACCATGTGAGACAAAGGTTTGGTGTTCGGTGTATGAAGCTGTGGAAGGAGGTTGTTATTCTTGTTTTAATATGCTGGTATATTTGAGTGGAACCAATTTGCAGGAATATAAGAGGGGTTTCTATTAGTATATTTTTCCTCATACAATCTTGCTAGAGCCACAACCTTCGAAAAGATTCTGGACCTTGAGCAATCACATCTCTGCGTATTTCCGATTTTAACCCACTCAAAAAACAATCCAACAATGCATCAATCAAGAAACCCATAACCATGTTTGATAAAGCTGTGAATGAATGGTAGAATTCACTCACCGATGTTGTTTGGGATAACTTGAATAGAGTAGAACGTGGACATTCATATAATGAGGGACCATTTTCAAAGCTTTAGTAAAAAGCGTCCAGGATTGAAACAAGTTGGTTTTAAGCATCATTTGGAACCATAGAACAAAATCTTTGTCCCTATGAATAGCAGTAATGGTTAGGCATTGATCCTCTGGTGTGTGGTAGTAATCAAAGAATTGTTCTGCTTTGAAGATCCATTATAAAACCTAACTACCATCGAAGCGAGGAAAGACTAGCTTGACACTTCTGGCCTGAAATGGTTAGTTGTACACCGCTTCTTTGCCTGAGCTCGAACCACAATGATTTTTTTTTTCGTACAAATCCGCAATCGCAAGCTCCAGTCCCGCAAGTCGTTTTGCGATATTTTCTTCTCTTTTCTCACATCCACATGGATCTTTTCAACTACTTCCAGCATTTTCTTCATATCATTTTGGAGTTCCTTAAGGCGGGTGTTTTCTGCCATGGCTGGAATGAAAACATCAATGTAATGAACCTAAATGAACATACAAACACCAAAGTAATATTAGAGGAAATATCAAAGTAGATTCGTATTAACCACGAAAATTATTCTCAAGAGCAATAACTATGACTCAAGAAGAATCATAACCTACAGAGTATTCTAGAATTCCAAGAGACAAAAGAGATAGAAAGAGAATTCCGAGAGACAAGAGATAAAGAGAATTCAATACAGACAGAGAAAAGGTTACACACATACTGCCCCCATTTTTCCCCACCTCCACTATCTTAAATCACGTAGTCATCTCATTTATGGTTAGGTATTTTCTCTCTCTCACTCTTACAAGTGTCCTAACTTTTTGTTGCTTGTGACAAAAGTCCTCACATAATAATTATTTATTATCCGTTAATATACTCTAATAGAATCGCTAATGATTCTCACATAATAATTATTTATCATTATTACCCCCCCTCAAGATGGAGCATATAGATCAAATAAACCCATCTTGGACAGCAAATGTAAGAACAACTTGGGTATGAGAGATTTTGTACAGATATCAGCAACCTGTGACTTAGTGTTGATAGAGAGCAAACGAAAAACACCATCACGAACCTTTTCTCTAACCACATGACAATCGATTTCAATGTGTTTGCTACGCTCGTGAAACACGGGATTGGCAGCTAGATGTAAGGCAGACTTGTTATCACAAAAAAGAACTACAGTGGCCTTAGGAACAATATATAAATCACAAAGCAAATAAGACAACCATTGAATTTCACAGGTTGCCGATGCTAAAGCACGATATTCACCTCAGAGGAGGATTGTAAAACTGTGTGTTGCTTCTTGGATAGCCAAGAGATTAATGAATCACCAAGAAAAATGCAGAAGCCGATAATAGAGTAGCGAGTTTCAGGGCATGATGACCAGTCTGAGTCACCAAAACCTTTCAGTTGTAAAGGAGAATCACTAGGAAAGAAGAGCCTCGACCAGGATTAGCTTTAAGATAACAAAGAACCTTGAGTGTTACTTAGTAATGAGTCATTGTAGGAGCTGATAAGAATTGTGAGAGATGATTGATAGCAAAACAAACATTAGAACTAGTGTTGGTCAGGTAGATGGGTTGTCCAATGAGCCATTGATACATGGAAATGTCTTCAAGAAGAGGACTCTCTTTGGAATGGAGCTTTATTTGAGGATCCATAGGAGTGTTAAAAGGTTTGCATCCTAACAAGCCTGCGACATCTAGAAGTTGTAAAGTATATTTGCTTTGGTTAAAGAAAATGCCCTTTCTTGATCTAGAAACTTCTAATCCTAGGAAAAATTTCATATAACCAAGATCCTTAATTTTTAATAAGTGATCAAGTTGAGACTTGACCAAAGCAATCTCTTGAGCATCATTTCTTATCAAAATCATATCATCAACATAGATAAGGATGGTTGTGAATGCACCAATAGCAGATTATTTAGTGAATAATGAAAAATCAGACTGTGATTGGGTATAAGCCGAAGCTATAAGAACTGTAGACAATTTTTCATACCACTGTCTATTAGCTTGTCTAAGACCATAAAGAGATTTTCTCAGCTTGCAGACCTGACCAGGTTTTGGAAGAACTACACCTTTAGGAACCTCCATATACACTTCTTAATGAAGATCTCCATGCAAGAAAGCATTGTTGACATCAAGTTGTTCAAGGAGTCAACTTTTGGTGGTTGCAATGGCCAATAAGAGCCTTATAATAGTAATTTTAGTCATCGGAGAAAAAGTTTCCCTAAAATCAATGTCTTGTTGTTGTGTGAATCCCTTGGCTACTAGGCTAGCCTTGAACCTCTCAATTGAGCCATAAGTCTTGTGTTTAGTCTTATACACCCATTTGCATCCCACTACTTGTTTTCAAATCGGAAGATCAGCAAACTCCCAGGTTCTAGTTTGAACTAAAGCATTAATCTGATCATCCATGGCTTTCCTCCTGTTCTCATGCTTCACTGCTTATGCATAAGTTTTGGGTTCTATAATGGAAGAGATACTAAATGCAAAATGCTTATGATTTTTAGAAAATTTTGAATAATTAACAAAACTGGAAATAGGATATTTAACTAAGGAGGAATTGTTGCTCTCTATGCCCACAACTACGTTGCAATGAAAATCCTTGAGGTAAGCAGGAGGTTTGGTGCTTCTAGTGGATTTTCTGTACATGGTTATCATGAGCTGTGAGAATGGGAGAGGAATAATTTTGTTGTGGGACAATATATGGTGTTTGTTGGTTTCGTAATGGTGAGGAGGATGAAAGAAAAGAGAGATCAGTGTCTTGATAATCAGGAAAATGTGGCATGACAAAATTTTCACTATTTGTATGATTGATAATATGCTTAAAATGAAAACTATTTTCATTAAAAGAAACATTTCTGGATAAAAAAAACCTCTCTAGTGTGTAAATCATAAAGAAGTGAATCCTTAATCCCTGGTCTGTGACCTAAATAAACACACCGTCTAACCCGAGGTTCAAGATTCATCCTATTATGAGCCAAAGTTGATGCAAAAGCTTCACAACCAAAGACTTTAATAAAAGTTAAATCAGGAGAAGAGATATACAAAATATCATAAGGACTTTTGTTATGTAAAATCTTGTTAGGCAATCTATTAAGCAGAAAAACAGCATGAAAGGTTGCTAAGTTCCAAAACAATTTAGGCAAGTTACTTTGAAAAATAAGAGTCCTAGTAATGTTTAAAATGTGTTGATGTTTTCTTTCTACCACTCCATTTTTTGGAGTCTCAACAGAATACATATGATGTTCTATGCCTTTGAGAGAGTAAAACTGATGCAAATTAAATTCCAGTCCTTGATCAGACCTAATGCATTTGGCAGTAAAAATCATCACATGTTTTGCTAGAAACGTAATAAACTATGTTGTGTTGACAATACTGATAGTTTGTCCTTAGACAAGTGACCTAGTCTAAAATGTCAATCATTCACCTTATTAACAGACACATAATTTATTGAAATTGAATATGGGTAAATTGTTTTCCTGGTCCCTTAGGATTTTCAAGAACATAGAGTCCATGGTGAATGTTAGCAAAACCAATCATCCTCATAGCGTGATTGTCCTGTATTTCACAGATTTGATCATTAAACCTAATGGAACAATCAAATTTTATCACTAATTGAGATACTGAAATTAGATTAGATTGAAGTTAAATCCTAGTATGTATAGTACATTATACAGAATGAATGTAGTAGAAAATATAATAGTGCCTTTAATGTTTGCATAAACTGTAGTTCCATTAGGTAACTTGATAGGAATATCAGGAATAATTCTATATGTGGCAAAATTCTCTAGAGATGAACTAATATGATCAGTGACACCTGAATCTAAGATCCAAATGACAAATTTTGGTAGGTAGTGATCTCAGATTACAGATGATACCTGTGGATGTATTGGAAATGTGATGATGTTCAGTGCTAGGGGTTGCAGCTAACTACGATTGCTGAAGAAGAGTCAGGAGAGAGTTATATTTCTCTTTGGTCAAACTAAAGCTAGAAGACTCCTAAGATTCCTTCTGCTTTGTAAGCGTCTCACTCTCATTTTCCTTTTTAATTGTAGTGGCATTGTTAATAAAGAATTTTTTCCTTTTGTAGTTTGGTGGAAAACCATATAAGCAATGACATTCATCAAGTGTGTGACCTCTTCTACCACAATGTGTGCAACTCTTACTATTATAATGCTTGTTATCCTTGGTCCATCTCTTGGCTTGAGAATTCTGAGAATTTCTGTTGAAGGAACCATAATATACACTGGAAGAATGATTCTGGAGATTTATCGGTAGATTAATAAACGACGAAGTAGTCATATTTGCTACTGAAAATAATGACACTTCTAAAGCCATTGCAGATGATGAATTCTTGCAAATGGAACAAAGTCAGAGTTGACACAATGGAACTCTCTCGGTTAGAGAGCTCTGACACCATAACAAATATATCATATTAACCATGTGTTATGAAAATAAAGAAATGAACAGAAATGAACCAAAAAAAAAATAAAGGATTTGAGAGCGAAAATATATCTCTTTTGTTATTCTCTTGATGAAAGAAAATACTCTATATATGGAGTACATGGAATAATAGTATCATAATAGAATAGTTACTCCAACATAATTGCTAATAATCCTCACATGATAATTATTTATTATCCGTTAATATACTCTAATAGAATCACTAATGATTCTCACATAATAATTATTTATCATTTATTACTTAAGGCTCAACACTTGATTGCTACGCTCAGCTGGATCTTCAATTAAGTTGAATCGTTCTCTGGATTGGATGTGCTCAGCGGTAGCATAGCTCCACTCAATTCCTGAACTTTTCTTAGGTCTTTCTTAGCTCTTAGCTCTGAATCCACTAAGTGTCTCTTGACCTGCACTTAGTGCATGACTCACTTGGAACTGGTTCGCTCAACTATCAATCAAAATCCTGCAACATTTAGGCAAAGTTTAAACAATTTTCTAATTTCAATCAATTTTAGATTCTTGGACAAAGTTTAAACAATTTTCTAATTTCAATCAATTTAAGATTATAAGTGTGTTTGGGTTTGATTTAACTAAAATTATCTCTATTTGCATACATTTAAGTGCAATATTGAAGATGAAAAACATGTAACTTAGACACTTATCATCTACTTAAGGAAGTATGTTGAAGAGATCATAAAACAAGCTAACATGTCATCTTGCAAGTCCAAGCCCACATTGTTTGATACTAAACCAAAGTTGAGTGTTCAGTTTAGCACAACTTATGTTGACTCTTCTCATTATCTCAATCTTGTAGGTGTCATGTAATATCTTACTTTCATGGGACCTGACATTTTTTACATTATTCAACAGATTTACTTATCCATGCAAAACTAGAAGGAGCAACACATGCATGATCTCAATAACTGTAGGGATCACTATATTTAAGGAACTCTTTACCATGGCTTACATCTATATTCATCCTCGACAACTAATCTTGTTTCTTGGTACAGATTGGGGTGGATGTCCAGACACTCGACATTTCGTTAGTGTTTTTCTTTGATATAATTTGGTCTCCTTATCATCGAAACGACAAACCACTTTGTCACGATCTAATGCAGAAGCTGAGTAACAAGGGATCACCAATGTTGTATTTGAATGTTATTGGTTATGTAACCTTTTTCTAAAACTCCATTATCCTATTCCGACTGTTACATTAGTTTTTTCCGACAGTTCAAATACACCAATGTGATATTTGAATGTTGTTAGTTATGCAAAGTTCTAAAATTTTATTATCCTACTCTGACAATTACATTATTAGTGTATTATGTATTATGATAATGTTAGTGTAATGTATATCTCAAGAATATTACACTTACAACCCTTCAAGTCAAAATGAATAAAACACTTTTACTCTCTATATCTCACATATAAAATTGGGTATTTTGGCAAATATCTACGGATCACCCATGTAACTTGCAGTCTATGTTGGTATTGGTCTTTATTTTTTAGTAAATTTTAAATATGGATTTTTTTATTTTATTTTTTTATATATTCAAACCACAAACTGTGCGTTAAACAAGTTTTACTTGCCGACCCCGCAGGTTACCCACAACTTGAATCACCAAGCTCAACTGAAAAAAATATCCAATACTTTTTACTTTTATTGATTATCACCAAGCCTAATTCAACCAATATTTCAATATCGTTTTTCTTTTGTTGGCTGTCATCGAGTCCAATTCAATTCAAAATTCAATCTTTTACTTTCATTGGTAAGCCTAATTCAACCAAAAATTCAATATCTCTTTTCTTTTGTTGGCTATCATCAAGTCCAATTCAATTCAAAATTCAATCTTTTACTTTCATTGATTATACATTATTTAATGAGATTAAATAAAAAAATTAATAAATTTTTGCGGGTGTAGGTTGACCCGTTTAACCCACGAGTTTTGCGGGGCAAATGCGGTTTGCAAATATTAAAGACCATTGAAATGTGGGCAATACAGTTGAATTTTTTATAGTGTAGATTTATGCAAATGCAGGTAAACGGACTCATACGCATAACCAAGTCTATATCATGTAATATTTCATAAAAACAAATCCGTGCTCCTTTACATATTAAATTTAAAATAAAATTAAACTACAATCCATTATCTTCACATTTATGACTTGTTAATCTTACATTGATAACCTGCCTTAATTTTCTTATGTTAAAATTCAACAATCTTGACTCTTTAGGCAGGATTCCAACATCTTCACTTTTGTAGTTATGTTAAAATGCTATAGTTTGAGTTTTTTTTTTTTTTTTT
>Ga0123340_1002277_pt1 | contig 17167 bp, 7 predicted proteins | sample SirMexnodulemix_FD_89961 | JGI IMG/M metagenome (GOLD analysis project Ga0123340, IMG submission 89961) | Root nodule microbial communities of legume samples collected from Mexico - Siratro Mexico nodule mix | ecosystem: Host-associated > Plants > Roots > Nodule | place: Mexico: Nepantla... | reverse complement strand
TAACAATTAAATAAAACAAAAATTAAAAAAAAATGGTATATAGTACCTTAAACAAAAAGTAAAAAAAAAAAAAAAAAAAAAAAAAAAAAAAAAAAAAAGCGAAGTGGTTACGATAGTCATAACTAAATTTCAACAAATAAAATCGTACCATTAATTTAAGTCCTTTTGTTTCAAGTCTTCATGACTTGGAAAAATTTAAGAGATAATTGTTTTAGGGTATATTTGTTTGTATGTGAAAAAAACTGTTTTTTTCCTCTCTTTTTTCCTTGTAAGATACAAATACACTTCTTTCGTGATGATAAATTATTTTTAGAAAAATAAATCTTTAATTATCTGATAAATATAGTAAAGACAAAGTTGAGTGTGATAAAAACAAATTTATGTGAGAAATATAAGTATTTGTTAAATTATATTTAAATTATCAATAATAAAAATACCCCTCTATTTTTCAATTTTCGAATTTCTATAAATTTGTTCACTATTAATCTATATGTATCATTTTAAAAAATTAAGAGGGTTAAATACTTTTTTCCATTTAGCAATATATAAAATACTCCATCCAAACTATTGATTTTCTTTGGATAATTTTCTGTAGGAAATGGCTATATAAGCTATGTTGCATTACTCCTCAGTAAAAGCAATCATTTGTAACTTTTTATTTTATTTATGCACTCCTAATTATACATTTTTCATTAGTGAAAAATGTGACTCACATCATGGATTTTACTTAGAAGTAAATCACTAGCCCACACAATAATTCCTTAATACATAGAGCGACAAAAAAAAATAAAAAAATCATACCTGCAAATATTTAAGGGTAATACTTCATGTAGATCGAAAATATTTGCTTCTGCTACCATACAGTGGTTTCTATATGTTAAGGAAAAAAATAAAAGTCTAAAGTTTCCCCACAGATCCATGCCATGGAAATCTGAAAAAGGTGGCTCATGAAGTGGAAGATGTTCATTTCTTTGTCCAAGAAGCTAGCATGTGTATTCTCACACAATCAACAAAATATTACTTTTAAGAAAGATAAATTAACTGTTTTGTTTTATCATATATCAAGTTTGGTCGTATGTATTAAATTTGACATTAAATGCATCTACAAAGACTCTTTCTTTGCATCAGATTTTCAAAGGAATGGGAAGCAAATTGAAAAGGCTCTCACAGCATCAAATGGCAAGTTTTATGTTTTTTATTTATTTATTGTTGTGTCCAATACATATCTTTTTCGAATGGAACCTTTTCACATACCAAAATTGACATTTAGTTTGGTACTTGTGAATAAAAATTATTAACATAATTTAACTTCCTTAGAAAGTTTCAACTTGAAAGTTAAAAAGAAAACTGTACTTCTTGGGTTTCGAAGGCAAGCTTAAAAGAAACTAAAGTACTTATGGTTTTGTGTAATAAATAAGTGCATGAGATTAATTAATAAATGATAATTAAATTTTACGTATATTTAAATTTGTTTTGTTTATATATTACTGTGTATGTGAATTTGTTTTAGATTCAAGTGATTTATGATAATAGGGATAATTAAGTGGGTGAGAATAGTATTTTAGAGAGGTACAGTAGACAAACACAGGTTTGTTTTAGGATATAATAGAAAAGTAATAAAATGGGGGTGAACTCAGGTCTCTGGCGTGTCAACTGTAATCTAAGGGATTTTCTTTATTTGCCTTTTTAATCTAGAAAATTGATTAATTGATGTTGACTAATGTTATTAGATATTTGCATGTTGTGATATGTATCAAATTAGGACAAGGAATAAGTTATTCATTGTCTTAAGTGGTCTTGTGGTTGATTTTGAGTTGTGTTTTGTAACTACAAGAATAACGAACATAACACATTTAAAGTTGTAGGATTTTGATATTTTTATGTGTCTAAAGTTTTGAGTTAAGGAGATAAACATGTAAATTTAAACTTGTTACTAATTTTGGTAAGTCCAAATCTATTTTAACTTGACACTTGAATTAGAATATTCTAATCTAGTGAATCTTGAAGAATTGTTTATGAATTATTATATATTATTTATCTTATTACATGGACTCACCTATATGTACTAGTGGAATATTTTATTCTTAATAAAAGAAAGTGAAGTTTACTTTAATTTTGAATAAGATATTGATATTTAAGATAAAATGAAGTAAAATAATTTTTTTTTATTAATTATGTTACTTTTGTTAAGATTTTGATATATTATATATATTGTTCAAGCGACATAGAAGTTAACAGTAAGATTTATTTATTTTAAAGCTTTTCGCTTAATCGAGTTGTACCATACAATTGAATATATGTTGTAATTCATGAGAATTGATTATGATTGTTAATAAATTATGATGTAAATAAGTTTGAAAAATGAATGGAATGAGATTTAAAGGTATGTTTGTATAAAAGATAGTTACGTGAAAAGTAATATGACTTTATACGACTATATTATAAGTGTTGAAATCATATTCTTTAAGTATATTATGTGATGAAAAATTTATAAACATTCTTATAATCTATTTTTGCGGGTGAATATTCACTAAATTCAATGAATGTATAAAGAGTTTCCCTGATAAATATAGACATATAAAATTAAAAGACATTTTAATTACTAACAACTTCATGAAAGATATAATATAATGTTTTCGAAGTTTTCAGAATCTTAAAAAAATATTTTTCTTGATTCCGGGTGAGACATGGAATATGTTTGAGGCATTATGAGAACCTAACAATTCGATATAGTTTTATATTATTTATGCGTGTCTATTTTCTAATTGCGATGTCCTACTATTTTTAAAAAGTATAATCCTATATTCTCACCAATAGATTTCAAATCGAGTATCAACTAAAATTATTGACCCCATTAACTATTGATTGGAGTGGTTTAGCTAATCGAATGGACTATTTGATAAGAGTAAACTAATTGTATTTTTCAAATGAAAAGGTAAATTATTGTTGTAAACAAATAATACACATAAAATTAGAAATAACAAAATGGATTGGATATACTAAGATGAACATGTTTGAAATCACTAATTTGTGTCTAACCTGTGTGCTTATCCTTTTATTTATTTACAAAAACAATCTGTTTATTAAATATTTAGGCCCGGAGTTCCCAATATATGATTTTTTTGTTTTCAAAAAAATTAAAACACACACTTATATGATTGTTATTAGTTTATTTTGTAAACTCAATTATTTAAACATTTAAATAAAAACTATTCAAGTAAATTTCGAGTAAGTTATTAATATATTACGAGTCATTTAATTAAATTTGTAAACTTAAATTAATTTCATAAAACAAGAAAATTCTTTATTTTTGTATTTTTTTTAAATGAGTCGTAAATGAAAACGGTGAGGATTTTGAAATCCTGGATTAGTCTAAGGGCTAATCTGTCCATCCATATTTTGAGCAAGCCAGTGATTATATATAAGGTAGAAAAAAGGGATCAGATTATCCTACTTTGGCACCTATCAAAAATAGGAGATCATGGCTGTTTTTCAAGGGCAAAACTTTCTATTACTTCACGACAATCCATGATAAAACGTGGTAACTAAGATCATTGCTTAAGACTTGTGAACAATTTTCTAGTTAAGAAAATCAACCAATCAAACATGTATAAGTTTTTCAGCTGTGATATTCATTACAATTTTTTAAAAAACAAAACATTTATCACTTAGAATTCACGTGATGAAAAAAGGGGCTTTTTTTGATGGCTTTGTTTGACAGTTTGACGTTAGGCTCATGAGAGGGTATTTTGGGTTAATTTTTTTCACATTCCGTGTAGGAAAAGAAGCTAACCACTCTGAGTGGAAAAGAATTGTGGAGAAAATGGAACACAGCTTGTGATGGCATAATATTTGTGGGCAGAAGGAGGCCTACAAGGTGGTCATTAATTTGAGTTGTTAAGGAGCCATGGATTTATCAAAGTTGTGCAGGTGAAACTTTTATTGCATTTGTACACTTCACTTCAACTTTCCGTCCAATCCTCACCGACAACCCATATAAATTTCGTTAAGACCTCCCTCTTACACCTTGTACCTCTAATCCCTATTAATTCCCTTCACCTCCCTTCTTTTTCTTACTTTCTTCTCTCTCTCTTAGCCTCACACACCACCTGTTTGACAAAGATATGGTACAAGCAAAGAAGTTCAGAGGAGTAAGGCAACGCCAGTGGGGCTCCTGGGTGTCAGAAATTCGCCACCCTTTGCTGTAATCATCTCATTAAACTCTAAACCAATGCTACTCACACAATGCTGCTTCTGCTTCTTCCATATATTTACATCATTCATTGCTTCCAAACATTACTAACATCCACATCTTTACATGTGTGTGCAATTCAACTAACCCCAACTTCCTTTTTTTCTCTCTTTATTTATTTTTCTTGAGTGCAGGAAGAGAAGGGTGTGGCTAGGGACATTTGAGACAGCTGAGGCTGCTGCAAGGGCTTATGACCAAGCAGCCATTTTGATGAATGGCCAGAATGCCAAGACTAACTTCCCCACTTCAAAGAACCAGCCTGAACCTGATGCCACCACTGCCACCACTGCCACCCCTTCTGCTGCTGCTGCTCATGACAACACTTTCTTATCTCCCAAAGCTCTCTCAGAACTCCTCAGCACAAAGCTCAGAAAGTACTGCAAAGACCCTGCTCCTTCCCTCACTTGTCTCAGGCTAGATGCTGATAATTCCCACATTGGAGTGTGGCAGAAAGGTGCAGGACCACATTCTGGCTCCAACTGGGTCATGAGGGTGGAGCTTGGCAAGAAGCAGACCCAGGGTGAATCAGCATGGTCGCCAAACAGTAGTACTAATGACACTGCTGGAAACAGTGGAGTAGTAGTAGTAGAAGAAGAAGAGGATACACTCGCTTTGCAGATGATCGAAGAGCTACTCAATTGGAACTAGAAACAACCTTTATGCTGCTTCAACTTCTTCCTCGGGTAACCCCACAAGAAAAAAAGCAACCTTAATCCGTGTCATATATAGTTCCTTGAATAGTACTCCCTCCCTTTTCTCAAACCATATATATATCCTTTTCAATTCGTTTACTTTTGTGTTTCTGTAAAAATGTTTGTCAAAAGTGCTGATATGACGATGCCCAGCTTGATAGTTACTTAATACACTTTGCAATATTATGATTGGTGGTATTTAAGCATCAGAAATTGGATCGAATTAGGATCAAGAAAAGGAACTTGGTATATAAAGTGTCAATTTTAACTATTCCTTTGAAGTAAAAGAATCATGAACACCATCCCAATAACCATATCTATATATATGCATGGCTTAACAGGTTTGCAATTTCCGATTCATAATTGAAGCAATGATTGTGAGAATAATTCTGCTTTCAAAACCTCACCATATCTCCTCATCCCAATCATCCTTTTTCCTCTTTCAGCTTAGTACTGATTCTCTGCCTCTTTCCTAAACCATGTTACACTGCACCTGCAGTCTTTTCCTAATTCATCACACAATCATACAGCATTAACAACTATCATTTTTTCCCTCTTTCTTTGTATCACATCATACTATTTATTATTTATATTTAACAATCTATTCTTTTTTCTAATTAGTCTGATAAATTTTCCAGTATATATAGTTAATGGGCTTGTTCTTAGAACTTATTTTAAGGAGTGACCACACGTGTTTCAAATCAGTTCACAAATAAAATCAAACTCAAGATTGCAAATTTTAATCCAAATATGCATTAGATTTTTTTTATGAACATCATGTAAATATTTTTCCATCCTCTGTGTCTCATTTTGTCTCTTTTGTTCTATCTTTATTATTTTATCTCTCTTCATTTTCTTTTCTTCTTAATGAAATCCACAAACATTTTATTTGACAAAATTATTTAGTATATATTTGCACTTGATTGGAATATGCTAATTGTACGTTACAAAATGCACCCTATATTGATAATTAAAATTTGTTCGCATTTGTAATAATTATTTTATAAGATGAAGTTTAAAGACCAATTTTAAGTTTTATGTTCAAAATTAAGAATGTTTAAATATGCTACAATATCATAGAAATTAAAATGGAAGTTGGAATATTAAACTTATAAAAAAGTATTTAAAATTGATGGACAGAATATTATTAACTATTCATGTTATTATAACTTATGTAAATTCAACATTTTCAAAATTTAAATTCTAAAGTATTATATAGATTTAAAAGCATATTAGGAAAGATTAAATATTTTAACGATTTTATCAATGAGAAAAATATTTCTGGATTCAATTACTGTACAATAAATAAATTTAGTGCCTAATTTTTCATTACAAAAACTAATTCAATTTTTTAAAAAATATTTTATACAATATTAAAATGTTCTAATGTAATTTTTACAATATAGATAAATCATTGACATCTAAATCATTTTTAATTCTTCTGTATACAGACTATAAATTATCTCTTTCCCTCTACTTTTAGATATATAAAGTCACCCTCCATGTTATCTATACTCTTCTTGAGTTTCTATTGGTGTTCCCTGCATGTACTCAAACTATCAAAATTGTATTGTTTTTTTTTTTCTACACAGATGTTATGTCAACTTTCTCTCAAACGCATTTATTTCAAATCTTACTAAATAAATTGATTTATCCAATGCAACATTCTCATATCTATCAAATACATTAAATTTATTCTCCTGCTGATTTTTAACCACCTAACACTGTATCATATTCAAGAACACAGTTGTACTTCTACAGTCAAAAATCCTTTCCTGGAGTGCTACCATTTTTGCATACCTATGAACCTTCCTTAATTTCATCGACCTTGTTGAATTATTCAATAGCCTATCTGCTCTAATTTTCCTTCATTTTTATTACCTAAATTTTATAGTCATAAACTATATTTAGAAAAACAATATCTCAATTTGTTTATTCAGTTAAATATAAAATTATTTATTATTTATTAACTTTTCCCTTCATTTGTACACTTTATTCTAAGCATTTTGTCTCAATTAATAATTATAAACTCATGTTATTATACTTTTTTATGAAATCAGAATATGAAAATAACAATATAGTGTTGTGGTCCTTTTTTCTAGATTTTTAATTAAAGGAATTACTATTTTTATTTTATGAAACAGTTTAAATAATATATAAGAAAGGACATAATTGTCTCTTTGCATTGGAAGAATAATCTTAAAAATCTTTCTGAAATTTAATAATATTAGAAGAAGAAGAAGAAAAGTCTATCCATCAAGATAGTAGACACTTTTTACACTATCATTCGATAAAAGATCACCTTGAGAAATAAATTCTTTATAACATGAGATATCTTGTAAACTGTAAGACAACATACAGTCTACTTATTATATTAATCTTATTTTTAAATGATTAATCATAATAAATTTATTACCTTCATTTATCTTTTCTATTTTTGAACAAAAATGGTGAAAAAATTTATGACACTCGTTTCAAGTAAATCAACTTTAAATTTCGGTATTAAATATATTGTATGTATTCAGATTTGATAGTCATCACTCCCATAATCTTTCATATTTCAGAAGACATTTTTCAGTAAATACTTTACAAAAGTTTGTAAGAACAAGTTTCTTAAGGATTTTGCTATGAATTTTGAAAAAGTTTACAAAATATTTACAGAAAAAGTTTTACAAAATATGATTTTTTTTAGTAGGGCATAAAATACATCAGCATGCCTATATGCTTAGGATGCTATCCTTGTATTGAATATTATTCCTTGCCTCTGAGGTTAGGTTTAGAAATTTTGAGGAAAGGTCTTCTTCCTCATAAAAGACAGAAGTTAACGAGGGATCCACAAGGGAAAATAACATGCACAAAGACCCAACTATACTAAGTTTTAAAGCACATACAGAATGAAAACAAAACGTGCATATTTACGAAAAACAAACTTTTCTTCTAAAAAATTGTTTTCAATCTATATATAAGTTGATTTTAATTTATGGAAACTTTCTCTTCTCTTATAAATGTTTTGTAAAGAAGTTTATTAAAAAGTTCTATTACCTACATCACTTGACCTGTAATCACATGCACAGATTGTACATGTTTATGAGATAAAGTTCGTACGACAACCATAAGAATTCGAGTATGAAAATAATAGAAACTTTTCAACTATACAATCACATGCCACACTCCATTTTTGTCTAAAGTAACTGTGATAACAATTATATTGATGTATCTAACTTCCAAGTTGAGCTATGATGGAGAAAGACTTAGTGAGTCAACCTAATTTAATATACAGTAAAAATGTCATTTAATTTTTAAAATCAAAATCATCAAACCTTTATTATTCTGATTATTTTTTATAAATTTATTAGACACTAAAATAATTAGAATCTCAATAAGTGGCTAACATGATAATCATTTAAATATATTTTCAAAGATTAAATTGATGTATATATATATATATATCATTCATTGTTGCAAACACTAACTTTCATATTCCACTTTTTTTAAGCAACAAAATGAATGGAAGGTACTGGTCAGCAGCCACGATCTAATTTTTGTGGTCTACATTTAGCAGAAGTTAGCAAGGGTAGATGCCACTTATATTTTCTACTATATCATAAAGAAGAAATTGACATAAAGGAAGAGATGACACAAGTAGCTGGCTGATCAATAAATGCTCCATGCATCAAGGAACAAAGTAGTGTGTGCACTGTTGCCATTACTATGGTAAGAACCCCATTTATTATTTGGGGTTAAATTTCAAGGCACAAAAGAAAATTTTGAAGACTTGCAATTGCAATAGTCATGATGCTACAGTGAGTGCATATTAATGTAATTGATTTATGCGTGTAGAAAGGAGTCATCTCAACTATGTCTTTCATGTACTATTGTGGGGCAATTCCTATTGAAGAATTAATTTCACACAAGTTTAGTACATAGCCATCTTGGGAGCCTCTTTCATTCTGCAATTTCAACACATATTTTCATGCTTGTCAAATGAAAGGGGTTGCTGGCTTTTCTTCTCTGTACGACAACAAATGATCCTTTCATATAATTTATATAAAAGATTTAACTTCGATATTTTAAACGGAAAATTTATAATTTATTAGATATCTAAATATATACCAGTGTATTTATAAAGTTCAACAATTTATATAAAGGATTTAACTTCGATATTTATAAAGTTCAATAATTTATAAAAAAAAACTAATATATTTAATGTCTTAAGATTTGGATTAAGGTGATGTTATTTTTTTTTTTTTGAGTCTAGCTACATCTTATTTTTGTTTGATCTTTTCATTATTTTTTCTCTTAAATTTTCCCAACTAATACTTCAATTTAATTCTTGTATAAAAAATAATACACCTATGACATGAGAAAATAAATAAGCTCATATCTCATTCTTACTTAATATTTCTTACATTTTTTTCTTTTCGATTTTTTTAACATGTAATATTACAATAAAAAATTTCACGAATGACATGATAAATTAATAGCTTAAATAAAATCATAAAAATAATTCAAATTTCTCTAGTGAATTAAAAGAAACTGATATACATAAGAGTTCGAGGAGCTTAATTAAAGTTATCTAAACACTTAAAGCACTTAAATAAAAAATAATTATAGAATTATTTTAGCTTTATCACTAGCTTCAAATTCAATACAATATTTGATAAATTATTTTATCATAAATAATTGTCTTGTCTCGCCCAAACATCATATTAATCTAGCTACACCTCCACATGAGGAATTAGATGGTTTTATAAATTTATTTAATTTAATGATTTATTTTTATAATTTGATAAATTTAAAAACGGAATCATACGATATTTTGATCATTATGCATATAAAATTTTAAATAAATTAAAAACTCAAAGCCGTTTAAATTTACTTATATTTTGAAATCATAGTTTATATATTTAAAATAATTTTTGTTAGGAATTTTATTTATAATCTAATTTGTAAGTTCTAAAACTTATACTGTGTTTTTAGTTAATATAAAATAAGTGTGTTCTGATTTTATTCCTTATAAGATAAATCTTTATTTTTAGTTACTCTAAAATTGAAAATCTTTGTTTTTGATCTCTTGTATTTTGCGACATCCCCTTTGTTGGTCAACTGATAATTCCAAATAATATATATTAGTGGTGTGATATAATATCGATAAGTAATATTTTAAAATAAATTAAGATATGTAAAATTCATATTATTTATCTATCCTGAAATAGATATTAGAGATCAAAATTAGTCATTTTAAATTTTTTGAAGGAGGAAAAACAATGACTTCTAATTTTAAAGGGACTGGATAAAAAATAAAAAATTACAGAAACTAAAATCAAAACACACTCATTGTAAAGAGACTAAAGATACATTTAAGCCAAAAGTTTGTTTATAATACCTTTTGAGCTATAGAAAATAATAATTTATCTTGTATATTTTGCTCAGGTAAAATACTTAGTAAAGCTCAGATTGAAACATAAATGTATCCATGTATAACGTAGTTAAATTTATATGCCTCTTCCACTAACATGCCACAGGCACCTCACTGCTAACAGATGATCCAGTTTAATTCTGACATAATTCTCAGAACTTTTAACAGTAATTATAAGCTATTGTTTAGAACATATGAATACTTCACACAAAGATCACATTGAGCAATGTAAGTTAAGAAAGCTCAAAAAACAACAAAACATTCGATATCACAGTCAAAAGACTTGCAGTAGAACATAAGAGTCAAAGTATGAAATGTAACTAACTACAGTCTCAAAAGCAAAGGCAATTCCTTGCTTGGAAACAATCCTAGTCACAAATAAAGTAGTTTAAGTTAAGACACATCATGAGAGATATACAATACAACACAAGCTGAGGAAAACATTTGGAATGGCAGAGTGGCTTTGTAGCAAGAGCAAGATAGATCAATGGAACTATAACCTTTCAGATAGATACTTTGCTAGAGAATCAACTGGCTTAGTTGAATCAAAATTTCCAGATTTCCGATGCCGTTCCCTTATCTTTATGCGGGCTAGGTAATCAACTGCAATCCAAGGAAAACTCAGCATCAACGTGCTTCCCAAACAATCAGCCTCTTGGTTCTCTGGGGATTTATCTTGCAGATCAAGAGACTTTTTGACCCAATAAGGATGATATGTGACCTGATACCAGGCCGAAGCTTTCTGCTCATACAACAAATTTTTTTCTTCCTCGCTTAAATCTCCAACATCTGAACTCAACTTCTCAAAAGTGTGCCTAAATTCCTTTTTGAGGGCACTGTATGAGTGCTTCAGCCTCTCCTTAAGCTCCCCTTGCTTCCTACTGTTGTATTTTGGCATGGACCAGATCTGTCCAGTAACAACTTCCTCTTCTCTTTTCACTTTGTATTGACCAAGTAGCCCACTCAACTGGCCGTCATATGCGCATTTTAGCTCCCACGAATCAGCAATAAAATCAGCAGATCCTGGAACCTCAAGATCTTTATCATATGGTATATCACCAGACCCAAAGTTCAAATAGGGTGCATCAATCTCTCCATCATAAGCATCTTTGATACGCCGGTAAAGTCTACCCAGAATTTTCTTCGACCTGTACGACTGGTGCTTCTCTTTCCCCATGAAATCAGGGTACAGTTTTGGTTTCAGATGACCGGGCATAGTGACAAGCTTCCCCGTCTTTGGAAAATCAACAGCAGTAGCTGCTAGCTCCGCCAAGTGTATGCATTTCTCATCCAAGGCACCATAGTCACTGGAATCAGCATGTACCACATGTGCGTTGCAGATAGCACCCAAATTTTCATTTACCATGTTTCTGACAAAAAATTCTATGATGTCCTACAGTATGAAAGACAAACACTATTTAAATTGCAGACTCATTTTTGCAATACATCGTCGACAAGAAAAATCACACCATATGTGCCACAAGACAAATTAGAGAACAATATGTACAGCATATAAACATGTGCAAGACAACACATTTGCAACATATACCTCAAACTCTATGATTTCATAACTGTGAATAGAATTAGATCCTGCAATATGAAATGTTATTACTATAGGCAAGTCCCTGTAGTGAATATATCATTCGAATTACTAGTCAAATGCATGCTATTATGAATAATTCATGCATAAAATTAACAGTACTAATTTAATATTCTCCTAGTATAGAACAAAGCATACATCCAGCTAGTTAACTACGGAACTTCATGCAATGACATTCAAAAAGCACATACTCGAGTCATGACTTGACGTGTCAGAAGTTTGCTTTCTTGAGCGGTATACTCCATAGGTATCCAGCTCCTCTTACTTGGTGGAAGGAGATTTTCATCCCACGTGACAAAATATAGATCCCCGTCAAGGTCACTTCCAGAAGCTTCATTTGTATGGGGTCTGTCACCCTTTTGAGGGAAAACAAGACAATCATATAAATGATGTAAATCGGGGGCATCAACTGCCTCCAAAACTCGTACATCTCCTGGATGAAGACAAGGATTTTTGGCTATAACCACAAAACCTTTAACTACTTGCAGGTTCTTTGTCTCTGAAAATCTTGATCCGTGCTTTGAGAAACAATTTTCAAGAGTAGGAGTAGACACTTGAACAAAGCACTGCCCCTGTTCAAGCACACCCGACTCATCTAAGACACCCATCAACCATCGCCCAGATGATACAAAAATCCTGGACTTTTCTCTAAGGCCCCAAAGCTGTGCAGCACGTGTGGAAGTTAACATACCTCTAAGATGAGGTTCTGTCAGGGGACTGAATCCGCAACTTAACATTATTGCTGCAGCATTCCCATGCTCCGCACATGATTTGGTAAGAACGTCAAAAGCGACATCTGCATCCACAAGCATTTGATTTAACTTCCAAAGCATTGCCTCCTGCATTTGCCAAAATATTTCATCAGGCACACCCAGTGCTGAAAGCAATGTTATAATCTGCCTGTTAAGAAAACCAGGCTGAAACCTAGTCCAAGAACAGATCTCCAAGATAGTATGAGTAGATTGAAACTTGTTCATGCTAGGCCTCAAAGAAAGTCTGATCCCATCCCTTTAGCAGGCCAAGAGGCTACAACCCCTTTAAAACCAGCGTATCTAATCTGGTAAGCAGAGGGTACATTGTCCAATTTCAATTTTTCTGCAACTTCCCTTGCAAGATCAGGAGTTATAATACCAATACCATCAGAGAAAACGTAATTATTCCGCTCAACATCAGGTAGCATGGAGTTAACCTCATTTGCAACAACTTCAACTGTTGCATAGGTAGATGAGAAGCATTGTCCCATCCTAGCAGCACACTTTGCAACATTCTTCTGATTAAACTTGCCCATCCAACTCCGTATTTCATCACATCTTATCTTTTCTTCAGCAAAAAACCAAGCAGAACGATCTCTGAGTTGATTGGATGAAAAGGCTAAAAATGAATATTTTCGGCCACAAAAGTAAAATCCGTTTTCCAAGATAGTCTTCACCCTTTGATAAATTTTTGTCTTTTGAGAGAAATTGGTTGATGTGATTTCCTTCACAATAGGAGCAACATAATAGTTAAGGGCATTCACATTAATTGTCTGCATGCCTTCATCCATAAAGGTTACTCTCAAGAAACAATCTGAAACTTCTCTGTATTTTCGGAGAACCCTGTTGGACAGTTCAACTTCAGGTGGTATACAATACGCTTTTGATGGAGTAATAACCAATCTTCTAACCTCAGCAATATCATCCAACTGCTTAGAGATCTGATAAAGTTTTGGGTTTCTAAGCAACCATTCTTGAACTAATTTTAGCCTCTTAGCTGCATCAAATACCGGGCGCTTGTAAGAACATATATGCTTCAGAGCAGCCACGTTGAGCTCCTTAGAATGATTTCTTAGCAATTCGAAAAACCTATCTGACAACCTGTGCTGATTGAATATGCCTTTATGTACAATAGCATTGACCAAAAACATTATGTCAAAAGCAATGTCCACCTGAGAATCTATATAGAAGAAAGCATTTGACATAGGCGTGCCAAAATCAGGTTCATTCAGTGCTCTAAGAGTCTGTTTAAGTGGAAGCTCTTGCATTTGCACTCTCTGACCTTTCAGATAAAGCATGGCCTTCATCAATTTTGCACCATGCCGAGGAGGGATGGAAATTTTATAAAAATTGCATCGACCAATTGCCCCACTAGGAGTAAAATCAGTGGTCCTAATCCAAGGATCATCATCATCTAGCAAATCAAATGGTACTAAATCTTCAGTGTCATCCTCGGCAGTTCTGTACCAAACACAAGGTGAAGAAGCTAGGTGTAATAAAACAACCAGATATGATGCATCATTATATCTCCTTATTTCATTAATGTCTCTAACTAGGAATCCCACCTGAAAATCACACTTTATAACTGCTTTTCTTTCTATACCTTTGAATGAGAATGCAGTATCTCTAGTGAAACAAAACCTGCACATGCCATCAAAAGGATCCACTAGAAATTTTACTCCTTTATCAGGTCCTTTCCAAGCAACAAAAAACTCCCCTGGGCTAACCAAAGTCCCAATTTCAACAATTACATCAGACATCTTAAAAGGAATTGTAGTTCTCCTCCTTTTGTTCAGGAAGTATGGATTTTCAGGTCCGCAGCTGACCTTTAAGGATTTATTCTTTAAAAACATATCACAACAGCCTGAAGCATTCAGGGCAGCAGTCACAGATTCTGGAGATGCAAAATGGACAAAGGCATGAGGCTCGACTTTCTTATAGTCATCTGTTCTCCTAATCTTTGCAGTATCAGTAATATTAAATTCTGGATATGACTCTGGAGGGGTCCAAGAAGTCTTCAACCTACACCTGTAGACAAGTCCAATTTTATCCTCCAAATAATTTACCAGATCGCTTGCTTTTACCTCACTGTCAAATCCACCAATGCTGATCTGAGTCACCACTGAATCCTTTTCACTTCCTGAATCCATGCCTCAATAGTCAGCAAACTCTAGGCCACAAAAATTTGCAAGTTAGATTAACCCTTTGAAAATGCCTCATAATCAATATTATAGAACAAAAATACAGCGTGGGAAATGGAAGCCTATATAGTATTAGCCAAAAAAATAATCATCTAATGAAGATTCAGAGTGAGGGGTTTAAGATCATGAAGAGGTCGCAGTAATATCAGCTCTAGAAAAATTATAGATTAACTATGGTTACAAAAATATTTTTAAAGATAAATCAACAAATCAGTCATCCAAAATAGCAAATTTAATGAGTATAAAAACATTGATAAACAGGGAGAGCCAGATGCACGTAGAGAAATGGATTTGAACTCTTAACATGGATTTTTATATTTAGCAAATTATGAGAGCATTTTTACTAACTGATTTTTTTTTTCTTCAAGAAAATTCTGTCAAGAAAAACCTTCTTCAGACAGTCACCACATATCCTACCTCACCACTTCTACATTATTTCCTTGCTCCAAAAAGATATGCATTAAAAAAAACTAACCTTTTAGAAACAAATTTCATCTTGAACAGGCCATCACGGCCACGACCTGACTAAAATATGACAACAACTTTCCCACTCAACAGTTTATAGTGCAGCAGAAGAATGAAACAAGTTGATTCAGATCAAGAAGAAATTGATGATAAATCAGAAAAACATTATTCAGATTAAGGTTGATTAAAAGAATTACAAATCAAGATCAAGGTTTTAAGCATGTGTTTGGAAGAGCTTATGAAAAATTGATTGATTTTGAGTGCAAGGTTTTAAAAAACTATCCACAACGGCCAGAACCTCCGAGATTTTTAAAGTCATGGGCGCAGTTTTATCATCAATTTCTTCAAGAAGGAAATCACGGGAAATAACTTCAAGAAGGAAACTCATAACAAAACAGAAAATAAACATTTCATTTCAAACTTCCTGACTCATCTACTAAATCAATAATTTAAGTAAAATTACAAGAATTTAGGAGCTTCCCTGAGTATGTAAAGAAGAGTTTAACAGTTAGTTAACAAGGAATTTTAAAAACAATGACTTTTTTGGAGCACTCACTACTACACGATATTAATTTGAAAATGAATGATTAGTTTGGTTTTTATTTAGTTGAAAATTGGTTAGTTGGACTCTAATCACTACATTTGCTTAATCTCTCATTTTGCATCTTTTATCATTCTAATCAATTCAATACAATTAGTTTCTTTGTTCTTTGAGCTATGACATGTGACCACATCAAATGGCTGCAAAATGCTATCTTATAGTAATTCTGACATACCCACAATGCAAAAATCAATCAAATTCCAAATAGAATGTTTAAAAGAAAATCTGCAGACAAAAAGGAGAAAGCACAGCCCATTAATGTCAGAAGCTTACCCACTAACCAAACTAAACTCAAGACACCGCTGTTATCGAATCAAGAAAGCGCTGAGTCTGACTCCCAATTAACACCCTTTTCTTTAAAAGAATGGTTCATAAACTACTGAGACTCATAATGTATGCATATTTGAAAAAGGGATGTGGACGATGAAGATACAGAGAGTTTTACCGGTTTGTGTTTGAAGGTGTGAAATTGCGGTTGTGCAGTGGAATTGCAGTTTAACGGGTCAAGTGTGTTCTGATTCTGTTTCCAATGCCTTCCTCACGAAGTTTACATTATTAACATACATAAATATTCTGTGTTTTGTCTTTTGCTGTGGTTTCTTTTCCATTCATCAACCACAGCTCTCTCCGAATCAGTGTTTGCCATTTTCATTTTCATATGTTAGGGCAAAAAAAAATTTAATTAGAGTTAATATATATGTATATATATATTATTCTAAGTAACTTTGGGAATTATATAAAAGTAGAATAATTAATTATATTATTTATTTGTTCATTATGTTGAAATGGTGTTATAAAATAATTTGATTATATTAAAAATAAAATTGAAATATGAAAATTGGGGTTTTTTAATAATTATTATTAAAATAAATGAATATAAAATTATAAATAATAAATATATATTTGATAAATAAAATATATTATATAAAAGATTGTACCTTAATTTATGTGTAATGTGCAAAGTATTTGTAACTAATATAACATGTACCATATTCACTTTATCTCGAATTATGTACTAAATTGTTTCATTCTTTTATAAAAAAGAATCGATGAACTCTAACGAGATTAATCGAAAAAAACTCAGGTGGAGTCATTGACTAAACCCAACCTATAAAAAGGTAGATTAGTAAAACATGATTTGATATTTATACTATGATTATATGTGATTAATAATAAATTATATAT
>Ga0123340_1002275_pt1 | contig 17171 bp, 11 predicted proteins | sample SirMexnodulemix_FD_89961 | JGI IMG/M metagenome (GOLD analysis project Ga0123340, IMG submission 89961) | Root nodule microbial communities of legume samples collected from Mexico - Siratro Mexico nodule mix | ecosystem: Host-associated > Plants > Roots > Nodule | place: Mexico: Nepantla... | reverse complement strand
TTTCTTGTTATTTTTTTATTTTAAAATATAATCAAGAATAAACTAGTAATATAAAATACGCACAACAAAATAGATTTCTCTTGTTAGATTAAATTTAAAAATAATTAAGGATAAAATAAAAAATTTAAATATGTATCCTTTTATATAGTGTTGTATTTTTTTTTAATTTTAAAATATAATTAAGATAAAATAAAAATATAAAATAGATACTCTAAAATGATATATTGTTATAAATAAAATAAAAGAAGTTGTATATTTTAGTGGCTCTCACGCTTTATTTGTAAATATTTTGTTCCTTCTATATTTTTTGAGTAATAATAAAATAATGGTTAAAAAGTTATATATCATCCACCAAAACGGCATAGTATTGTCTAAAACCCATTGGCAGCTGAACATGATCACTTGAAAACCGTTAAACCCTAGTTGCTGCTGCTTCTTCTTCTTCCTCTTCCCTTGGCGCTCTTCTTTTCTCGCGCTTCGTTTTCTCATTCAGCTTGCAGAACAAAGAGCGTAAGAGGAGACGGAAGAAGATGAATATGAACGAAGAAAGTGGCGAAGGGAGCGCGAGGAGGATCCAAGTGCGGTTCGTGACGAAGTTGAATGCGCCGTTCGTAGTTCCGTCCACCGCCATCGCAATTCCGGCCGACCTCACTCGATTCGGCCTATCCTCTCTCGTCAACGCACTCATTCAATCCAACGGTAATTTCCATTTCTTATCTCATTTTCAAACACCGCCGTGCTCAATTCAAGAGTATTGATGTAATTCCTTGCTGGTTGATTTTTGCAGATGCTGATTATGAGCCTGAGCCGTTTGATTTTTTGATCGATGGCGAGTTCGTGCGGATGTCGCTCGAGCAGTTTCTTCTCGCCAAGGGAATCTCTGCGGTAATAATTTTAAACCGATTTCAAAATGCTGTTCTACTTCTCTTTACAATTGTATGATTGTCTGTGTGACAGACAGTGATAGTGCGCATTAATTTCATGTGTGTAGTAGGAGAATGTGATTTTTTTCCGGATAGAAAACGAAGCTGCCCATTGATGTTTGTGTCTATATGATACACTTATTGTAATTTTAATCTCTAAATTTAACTACTTATTCTTATTTTAGTTCCCAAATTTGGACACTTATACTTTGTTTGATGGAGAGGAGACAATTAGGTAGGAAAGAAATAAGTTGGTAAAGTAGAAATAGAAATAGATAAGAAATAAAGTAGAAATCTCTAGCATTTGGTCTAAGAGAAATATGAGAGAGATGGAGAAATGAGTAGAAATAGGCAGTACCTCATCAACCTGACTCTGAACTGGGATAAAACCGGTGAGCCTCTGGTTTGGTCCAATGTTGTCCAAGGTAGTTTGCTGCACCTCTCTTCTAACTGCTATTCATTGCATCAGTCTGCCTACCACACTCAGCTATGCCTGTTATTTCCTTCATGCCAATCTGCCCAACATCTCGCATACCCTGCTACTTTCTTATGTGTTCATAAGATATACTGTAAAGGAAAATCAAAATTTTATTGGGGAGATAGAATCGAACCCATGCCGATGGGTGTTTTAAGATCAACATAATCACTGCACCAGTGCAACTCTTTAAAAAATGGATGACAAAAGTTATTTTTGCATTCTATTTTTGATATAAAATTATATATTTAATAATATATCGGGTCATGCAGTTCAACTAGTAACCCCCTGTTTCAACAAGTTTTCCACTGATCTAGTACCTTGTCTGGGTCAATAACCGTTTGATTCTGATAACACTGGAAATATGTGAGAAATGGTATTGTGGGTCCCTCCATTTTTTAAATGATTCTTCTTTCCTTCTTCTATCACACCATATAATCTCAATTTCCCTCTTCTCTCAGTCAAACAAGGGGGTTAGTGTTGTTTTAAGATGACAAAGTCTTAATTTTGGGACTAAAATGACACTAAGTGATTAAGTTCAGCGACTAAAATGATTGACAGTGGTTAAGTTCAAGATTTAGAATTCAATAAGTGGTTTAATTTAAAGACCAAAATGATAGTGTTATGTAGGTACAAATGTAAACTTCTGCGGAAATTTTCTAATCACAAGACCAATGTGATAGAAAAATTACACTTTTTGTGGCCTCTTTTAGATTTTAATACTTTTAGATATCTAAGTGACATTAAATTACTCTTTTTAGAACCAAAGTGACTGTTTACCCATTTTTTGTGGACTTGTTTGGAGTTAAGTTCCAGGGAATGGAAATTTATCTTGGGGAACTACTTGTTTAGATAAGTGGGATTAGAAGTGCTTGATTTTTCTCTTGGATTCCTATGATTCATATTTGTTTTGTAACTTTTATTTAGGATTCACTTTGATAGCTTCAAATTGTTATATCAATAAAATAAATAGAGATTATGCTTGTTATGATGGTTGTATCAATTGCATTGATGCAGTGGATAGTGGGTTGGTTGCGATGGAAGTAGGGTCTGTAGCCTGTAAAGTAGTATACTAGTTGCTAAAATTGGGTAGTTCAGACTGCGTCAGTACAGTAAGGCTGTAACAGTGCTAGGTGACAATTAGAATGTATTGATTGATTGTGACTCAGTTGGACTTCGATGATTTGCAAAGTTGATTTTTGAAGATAATTGCTTCCTATGAGCTTATTCAACATTTCAATCTTCTACAAAACATGGTAAATGATAATCATGAACTTCTGTAGTTATGTAAATTCAATGCAGATCTCAAATTGAACAAAGTTTGAGGTTTCAAATCTTGGGAAATTGAATAATCTACAACCTTACTACACGTGGTTAGTTGCAATTGTTGAAATTTCTGGGATAGAAATTAGGTTTACAAACAATAATTATCAATATTTTTTTGTCTTTATTTCTTTACATAGGAAACAAACCATTGTTTCCTTTTGCCACGGTGTAATATGATCATGGCTAACTGTTTTGAGTGATCAATTATGGAAAGGTAGCTAACTGTTTTGAGTGGTTAATTTATAGGAAAGGATATTGGAAATTGAGTACACAAGGGCTGTGGCCCCACGAAAGGAGGAAGACCCTTCTTTACATGATGACTGGGTCAGTGCTGTTGATGGTTCTTCTTCTCGGTAAGCTTGCAAATGTGCCATTTTGGTGAAATGTTTTTAAAGACTTGTGGAGTTTTTTCAGTCTTTCCATATCAATCATAGTTTGTGTTAATGTATTCTATATTAACTCTTATGTTCAGTAATGCTAGCAACTGTAACATGCCATTATTTTGTATGGGGTCCTGTTATTAGTTAAACATTGTTTGTGACAGATTTTATCAAGGTTGAATTTAAGTCAGTGTTATTGGTTTTTATCGACTTCAATCAATTTGTTAATGATATTTGGTGATGATAGAAAAAGTGATTGGACCAGTAGTTCACTGTTTGAGGTTTATTTTTGCTGTGGTTGATGGTGACACTGGAATAGTCAGAGGAAACGGCCTAACCCTCTTTTGAATAGGTTCTTTAGAGTTTTGGCCATTGGATTAATGACGAGTGTTATTGTAAATGCTTTTTGTTTGCTTAACTCGTGACTTTGTAATTTTATCTGATATAATAGTTTTGGTTCTATTTTACTAAGTGGATGGCTTTTTAACTGCATGTCCTTCACTAAGAATTTAAAGTTGAGTGTTACTGTTTCTGCAGGTTCTTTTTGACAGGATGTTATGATGGTTTAGGCAGGTATAAGAGTCTTAACCAGAATTGTTCTTTTAGAACTATTGGCATATCGTATTATTGATTACTTTCTTCATTTACTGGGCTTCCACCGTTATATGATAAAATTATATTTTAGGGTATGGAAAGGTGCTGGATTATGTACTCATATATTGAAGGGACATAAAGAAGCGATCACCTCTGTTAGTATCAGTAATCCAGAAGGTAAAGAAGACAATTATATTCTCCTACATGTTACAAACTTTGTTTCTGTCCATTTTTGTTTTGATTGCCAGTGCTCGATTTTTTTTATTAATATTTAATCTATTAATTTCTGATGAGAAAATTATAAATTTTGTATCTAACAGTAAAATAAAAGCTTATGGCTGTTTTGTAGGACAGGGATATTATGCTTTATTCGTCATTAGTAGTATTTTAATGCTTTAATTTCCTCAAAAGATATTTTCATTTATATTGCAAAAGTGCAACTGTAGTCAAAATTGAGTCTCAGTTTCTGAATGGAGAAAAAGTGTGTGTGGCTGGGGGGATCATTAACACATTTTAAGATTGAACTAAAATGCAGAAATATATACATGTCTGTGTGTCTGTTTGTGTATAGAAAGTAACATAGATAAGAAAAATAAAGCTACCATGGAAAGCATCCTGATGGGGGAATGGCATGGGAGGCCAAAACATACTGTGGATTGTATGATCCTATGTGTTGAAGCATTTGTGTTTTAGTGGGAATAGCTCGTTGCAATATTTGTGCTTATTTCTGTGTAATTGTAATGTTGTTTCGTAATGTATGTATAGTATTATGATTGAATTGGTGCAAGATATCAATATTTGTATTGTAATCAGGTTTGGAAAATGTTACGGTAGCTACTGCTTCAAAAGACCGGACATTGAGGTTATGGAAGGTAAATAAAAGAAGCTTCTAAACTACAGTTTCGAATGCTGTGCTTATGCTTACTATGTTATATTTTCCCTTTTGTATAAAAGCTCAATACAGAAGAGCCTGCAAGCCATCCTATGACGGTCAGGGCTTACAAAATCTTGCGTGGTCATAAGTCTTCTGTACAGAGTGTTGCAGTACAGACTTCTGGAGAAATGGTTCGTATTATCTTTTCTATTTTTCTCTGTCCTTGGTTTATAAGTAGAGTAATAATGGTCTGTAACATTAGTCTTCCTTGTGTCTCATGCATAGGTTTGTTCTGCTTCTTGGGATTGCACCATCAATCTATGGCAAACTAATGACGTTAATGCAGAAGATGACCTGGTGTCTAAGAAGAGAAAAGTTGGAGGTCAAGTTGAGGAGTCACTATTAGAGGTTTGTAGAACTTACTTACACCTTATTGTTTATATTGTGCATTTGAAAGTGCAATTTGTGTAGTCACACATATGTTTCTTCCAATAATTTTGTATTTTGAAGTTTTTTGAACTTTAACTTCTAAGGGATTATCAGAGACGACCCTTTACTCTTCTTTCTCTGTGTATTGTAACTGATGAATGGAATAGTAAAAAGTTAATGATGATGCTGATTTGCTGCATCTTTTTTCAACTGGATGAATGCGAACTATTAAGGTTATGCTGGTACTAGAGGCTGGAGATCATAAAGGAGATGTTTTTGAAACTTTTTTAGAAGAAATTTGACCATCTAATTCCGAGTCAAGTTCAAACTTATGTTAATTATTGTAGACCTGTAAAATTGTTAGTTAAAACCTTGCAGATTTTGTTACAAAATTATTTGGTGTTTCTTTACCTTTTAACGTATCCATCTTTAGTTTTCATTGACATTTGACAAATAAGTTCATCTGTTGTCTTTAGTTTTCTTTGATATCTGACAAATAAGTTTTCATCTGTTGTATTGTAGGGAGAGGCTTTCACTACCCTTGTTGGCCATACACAGTGTGTATCTTCTGTGGTTTGGCCACAACGGGAGTCAATATATTCTGCATCATGGGATCATTCTATTAGGAAATGGGATGTTGAGACTGGCAAAAACTTGACAGATATAGTAAGTTGAGAAGTGAATGCCCCAGTTTCGTTTAAAATTTTACACTTTTGAAGTGTTCATTTTTTTTTCTTTAGATAAAACTGTGACATTATGCCATTAGATGCTCTGCCAATGACTTACTATGTGTATAGTCAGGTAACTAAATTAGAACTGGTGTATGGCACAGTTATCAATTTTCTGCTCCTGTTCTTACTTTTACATAGTGTACTAGATCTTCTACATTTTTCCCCAGTCGATTGTTGATTATGATGTTTTTACTTGGTTCTGGTAGTCCAAAGTTGTCATGTTATGAAGCAATCTTGGCTTTGGACCTTGTTTATACTTAGTTTAGGATAAGTATGCTTAATATATGGTAATTTTTTCTTCTAAAACATAATTAAATGCTTACTGTGCTGGAGGAATTGGAATGAAGATTGAAACCACTTGTAGGCCTAAATTGCTGTCAGCACTAGTCCGCCTAAGTTGTGGTCACTTCTAAGTTGTAGCCTCTTTGGGGGTTGTATAAATTGCAACCTCAAGGGTGATGATTTAATCCTAAATTGACTAGAGGTATGACTAAAATAAATATAAGTGGGGTAAACGCCTTATCTTACAAATCAGTTTTGTGGAGTTGAATTAGGTTTAATTTCTTATTCTGAGATATGAAATTAGAGCCTATCCTAGATCCATTATTGGGCCACCTGCATTTGCTAAGCTCTTGGGTGGACGTCTTAGGCATGAGGGTGAGTGTTGGAAAGCCCCCTTGATTGTGGTTTCTCGTAGCTCACCTATGCTGCAGCCTCCTTGGGATTTTCCTAAATTGCAACCTCAAGGGTGGCGATTTAGTATCACATTGACTAGTGATATGATTAAAATAGGAAATAAATAGGTTACAAATCTGACCTTGTAAGTTGATTTTGTGAGGTTGTTTTAGACCTAAATCTATTTTCTAAGATTTTTATTCATTGTGATGGATGTCATGTTTTCTTGTTATCTACTTTTTTTTTCCTTTTGTTGCTCTAAATTATTTTCCTTACAAAATTACCGTTGAAAAAGTAATGTCTGGTAATCAGAAGTAGAGTAGGAACACAGTTAAAAAAAGCGATGTTTTAGATTTGATTGTCTTCTATGTACAGTTCTGTGGGAAGGCTCTCAACTGCCTTGATATTGGTGGGGAAGGTTCTGCTCTGATAGCTGCTGGTGGTTCTGATCCTGTCATTAGGATTTGGGATCCTCGTAAGCCAGGTGTGCTAAACAAAGCTACTTGCTCACACCTCAATAGTCAATCACATGCATGATAATATCTTACTAAACAATAATTTTTCTCTGCAGGCACTTCTGCTCCTGTTTTTCAGTTTGCTTCTCATACATCTTGGGTTTCGGCCTGCAAATGGCATGATCGATCTTTGTTTCATTTACTTTCTGCATCCTATGACGGGAAAGTTATGTTATGGGATCTGAGAACTGCGGTAATATATCGTTATTCTACCAAGGAATTTTTTCTACTAGTGTGATTATATGTCCATCTTTGGGCTTTTTCCTGATTTTTTCTCCATTGATGTTGCAGTGGCCTCTTTCTGTCATTGAATCACATGGTGATAAGGTATAAAATATTCTTTCCGTGTTTTAGCTTGAAAATAATACCTTTCAACAACTGAGCATTTTTGTTTTATGCTCTAGAGTAGCCAAGAGTAGCCAGAATTGTCATTAATAGAATTGTCATTTGTTTAACTCAGGTATTGTCTGCTGATTGGTGGAAAGGCGACAGTGTTATCAGTGGTGGAGCAGACTGCAAGCTTTGCATTTCTTCAGAAATCCCTGTAAAGTAAGGTAAACTTAAGTCAATGACAATTTTTTTGAGATGGTGGGATATTGGCAGATATTTCTTATATGTAGGGAACGAGTCAAGTTTTGGCCAATTTTGTCTTAGGCTAGTCACAGCTGTCAAGTGTTTTATCAGTTGTTGTGAACAAAGTTTTACTTAAGTCTTGCTAACGGCTATTGATGTAAAGACATGAAATTATTCATATAATTTTGTACGACAAATCTTCGAACATTTTACTTAACTGTGCTGTACAGTTTGTTTCTCGTTGGGTTATTTCTTGCATTTTGGTTATTCATAATTCAAAAATACTTGCAGTAATCTCGATCATAAAGTATAGTACTGTATTTCTGCAATATTAAGTGGCTGTTCTGATCAGAAAACACTCTAATCTTATCACTTTCTGATCCATTTATGCAATAGTCCCCAACTTTCTGTAGAATAATCTTCATACGGCTTTAGATGAGCTGGTTTTCTCGTCTCATCTGAGTATTCTAAACCATCTGATATCCACACTAGATAAATTTGAGATAATAAATCATTTCCACTTCCTCTCATGGGTTATCTTGGGTGTTCGGGAAATTTATTCTGGTGCCTTGTTTGACTAAGAGCAGGGAAACCTCTGTTGAGAAGACTACTTGGTCACAAGCACTTACTAGCTATTCCTAAAGGTGAAGGTGCATGAATTTTTTTTTTTGATGCCTAACATTTTTATATCTGCAAAAGACTATTATTAATAGAACACGATTGTATGCACAATACTAGTAAAATATTTGTCGATGAATTTGTTAGCCAATCTAAAACACAAAATAGTAAACCATCAGGTCGAAGTACCATGACCTTGCCAGTCATTTGAATTACTTCATTCCGTTCCTCATTTCTGAAGACATCCCATTTATGAATCCACAGTGACCATGGTTCCACTAACTGCAGCACCATGACTCTTTTCTTTAGCTTGAAACTTGGTAGTGGTAAGAAATAGACCTTGCTTTCATTTGGTAATGCTAATTCTAATGAACTTGTATCTCTGCGATGAAAGTTTTTTTCAATTAAATGTCTATTGTTCAAATCTACCATTATATTGGACTTCACTACTATATATAAATGAAATATTTTATATAAATTTTCAAATTTACTGCTGAATATTCATCATTTTCACGTCATGAACTCTAAGCTTAGCATAATCAAAATTACAGCACAACTATTACAAAAAAGGAGAAACGTCACATTTTAAACTAGTACGTAATTGACCTGTAGTATAATATAGATCAAAGATGTCTATAATTCACATTACATAGCACTGATAACAAAATCAACTTAATCATTGAAGAGAGCGCTTCTATCTTGTCAGAACACTGCATGGGTTAAGACCAAAGACATAACTATACTTTCAAGATTTCAGCCAGTTAACAAGTCTACTAATATTTTCTGAAGATTCACCACCTTCTGCAATGTTGTTCATCACAGTCTCTTTAAGTTGTAGACTCCTTGTTCTTATTTGTTCATCACTCATCAATCGGTCCAATTTTTCCTTAATCTCCCAGCGTGACACAAGTCCATTTTCATCTGTGTTCAATTGCAGTCCAATCTTCAATTCATCACAAATATAATTTCTGTTATGAAATTGGTCAGTAAAATAAGGCCAGCACAAGAAGGGCACCCCACTAGACAAACCTTCAATGATAGAATTCCAACCACAATGGCTAACAAAACAAGCTATGGAAGGATGGTTTAGCACCTTCAGTTGAGGGGTCCAACCAACAATCTTACCTTTACTCCCCAAGAATTCACAGGGGTAGACCATCTTATTATCTTGTCTTACAACCCAAAGAAAAGGTCTACTGGCGAGGTCAAGCCCAAGAGCTAGTTCATTGAATTGGTTTTGGTCAAAAAGAGTGAAACTACCAAACGCAACATAGACAACTGAACAATGGGGTTGTTGATTGAGCCAATCTATGCAAGACTGATCTTCTTCCCAGAACTGTCCCAGTGATCTTGCAATTACATTTGTATTGTCATAACTTCTCAACAATGGACCAACTGGTAGGAGCTTTGGAACACAAGATAACGCACTCGGTTCAAGTTCATATGTGGTGTTGCAAATGAACCACTTAGCCAGATTTGAATTCTGCATACAGTGCACCAGATAATTGAATATTTTCTTCTCTGTTGTTGGGTCATAGACGTTTGACCACCAAATGGCTTCTGTGTCCATCGAAGGCATGCTTGGTGATATTTGAAATGTCCCTTTCGTAATTGGAAGTCCTAGAGTGTCAAACAAAAATAGAGATATTATAACTGTTTGATATGAAACGAAATAATTTTAAGTATTCATTTCCTAATTTCACAGATAACAAGATTGTCAACGCCAAAACCTTTTGATATTTATGCTGTTAATTTTATAAATAGAAACGACCAACAACAGAAGAACTTTCACACGTTAACTAACAAATTATTATTATTATTATTATTATTATTATTATTATTAGAATAATTTAATTGACTTGATTCAAAGTATTGTCCGTTTTGGGATTTGAAGTTCCATTACAGTTTTGTTCTTAAAAAACGTTTGAATGGGTTAAGATAGGAATCGATGGGTTAAGAAAGAAAAATATATATAAACTGATTTAAGTCTCTACTCTTAAGTGATGTGAGATTATATTAAATGTACAAGATTAGTTTCTTATCAATTTATTGATCGATGATATAAAATTTAAATATAAAAAAGAAATAGAGAATATATAGAAATTTTTCTAAAAGGGTAGCTATTAAGAAAGCAGAAGCAAACATAATTGATTAGTGACATGTGATGAACATACCATGAGCATCTATGATTCCATCTTGAATGAGCTTAGGAATGTTGTATTGCAAGGTAAACACAGTTGCTGATGCTGTCCAAAAGAGAACTCCTTTGATTCCTAGCTTTCTCCCTACTTCCAATGCCCATCCCATGATCACATCAGCAACTATGCATGTGATTTTGTCACCACTATTCACATAGATATCTTCTATGAGCTTCTCTAGCATGGAAGGCATGGTGCTTATCACAGAATCACAAAGCTTTCCCAAATCACTTCTGTCATCATCAGCTTCTAAACCATCAGGGATTGAGACCAGCTTTATGCTTGCTGATTCTTCAAGGCTTTCTTCCTTGGCCACTGAATTCATCACCCTCTTGTGGCTGAAGTCTGAGTTCACAAAAGTGATTTTGCATCCTTGCTCAACCATCTTCTGTGAGAAGTTCATCAAGGGATTCACATGTCCTTGCACTGGAAATGGCACAACCAAGAGATTTGGAATGTTCATCTTGGTTGCCTTTCTATTTTCTTGACTTTGAGCCAACTCACTATGGTTTGCACTTTATAAACAAAAAAAGTATGCAGTAATTTATTTTAATATTAATGGATGCTGAAATAATACAATTTTACTTAGTTATTTGGATGAATTTCTTTATACTCGTTTTTAAGAAAAAAATATATTAAATTACTATTGAACAAATTTTATATTTTAATTTACTCACTTAAAGATAATTATTTTTAGGATTTATATATAATATTTTAATCACTTCCTGTCTCTGTAATTGTAGACAGTAAGAACTAAACAAAATTAAAAGTATACGTATAAAAACTAAAAAAAAGGGGATTAATCGTATGTGTATGAATTAAACTGAATAAATATGGGAATCAAAGGTAAGTTGTATAATTTAGGATCAAATAAATTATTAAAGAAAAATGAATTTTTTTCCTTTAAATTATATCAACTTTTAAAAAATGTAGTCTTAATTTATGTCCAGACTAATTTTAATTTATACAAATGATTTTATTTATTTATCTGGAGGTTGGTGTCTGCCAATCATTTTGAGCTGTTGTAGCCGAAGATTGGTAATGGTTAGAGGATGAGATACGAAATCTACAGATAGAAAAAGAAAGTTATTTAAAAATATTACGTTGACTTTGTGAGATGTTATCTCGAAAGAAAATATAATCAAATTATAATATATAAATATGGTGTAAATTCACTTTAAAAAACGTTTATTAAATTAAAATAAAATTATTTTTTAAAATATTATTAAAATTAAAAAAACATTTTCATTGCGTAAATGATATAAAAAGAAGAAAAATGTCACTCACATCTGTATGTTAATGAATTGGCTGACGAAATATAGAATAAATATTAAAATAGTTGATCATCCATCATTATCACCACTGATTAGTCTCTCTCTATATATATATATTTGGACGATCACAAATGCAGTGGAGGTTGTACAAGCTGGTTGCGATAAGCAATGTCTATTGATATTATATTTTATTTTATATTTTATTGTTTTTATTTTTTTTATTTGATTAGGAACCTTATTTTAAATTATTATTAAAATTTAATACTAAATTTTTGAGGTAATAATAAATTCAGAATATACTTATGAATATACATAATTATTAGAATAAAGTATAAAATGGATTGAATAAAAAGAATGTATTTGTTGTAGTTACATTTTGTATAATGTTGAAATTTAGTAGTTACTGTACGGTAAGTATAATTTATAAGTATAATAAATTCCACAACGCATTATCTATAACAAAGAATATATTGTAGATCTATGATAAAATGAAACAATTTAAGGTCAGAAATATGAAATCTAGATTTATACTTTAAACTTATTCATGTGAAGTAGAGATTATAGTTTAAACTTATGGTTTGTAAAATGCATTTTGCTTTAACAATATGAAGATATATATTATATTAAATCACAGGTAAATACATTTGAAATTGCACTATATCGAAATATATGAAAACATTGAAAAATCAATGCTGAATAGTGTAAATAGAAATACAATATTGAACTTTTAACTTATAGGATGCTTGTAATAGATAAAGTTTGTGATAAGTGAAAGTATTATATTTGGATAAAAATCACGTGGAAGATAAACTTAGTATTAGAAGGGTGGTGGAAAAAGAAATTAGTGGGGTGTAGTTTCTAAAGCCCATAACAATGTTTACAGTTTCCATGAGTTTGTGTTGGACTGTGAAGGTAGGCTAATTGTTTATTCTAGCAGCTTCAAGGTTTGATTTATTGGTAGTTTGTTCAAATTTTGTTTGATTAGTTATTCATCTTATTTTTCCCTTTTTATTGGATTGAAACATGAATAGATTTGTTCCTGGTTTCATTCTATTCAAATTTTTGAAGATTTGTACAATATAGTACTTAAGTTAAAGAGTGGTTTTTACGAGAATGGATTTGTAGTACCTAGGTTGAATAGTTATGATGTTTTATAGGAGATTACACTAAATCTTATTAATATTCATTTTGAAATGATAGCTTATGTCGTGCCACCATTTACAGATATTTATTAGAAGTAATAATGCAACAATAAATCCTATTAATATGGGTTTCGAAATGATAGCTTATGTCATGCAATTATTTACAAATATTTATTAGAAGTAATAATGTAGATGTGTAATATTTGTATTTTGTATTTAATATTTGTACTATGTTTATGAATTACAAATTTTAGAAGAAAAATTACTTCACTACTGTTGGAAGATATTGTTGTTCAATTATCTTTTTAACTTCAAATTGTGTTAAATATATGAATGAATACAAATGAAATAAATTGAAAAAATAAAAATAATTAATTAATTGAAAAAATAAAATAATTAATTAATTGTGACAGTTGGAACTCCTAATCATTTTCTTAAAAATAAATGGAAATAATTATATAATATTTAGAAGTGATCTTCGAGTTTGAAACTTTTCCCTATCTTGGACTAGAGTATTACCTCTGAGCCTGAAGTTTTAGCCAAAAAAGAGAGGAAGAAAATATTATATTAACTGAAAAACGTTTACATGTCACTCTCTGTCACTCTATTTCATTATGTTAATTGTTATTGTCAAGTAAATATTTGTGAACACAATAAGTTAAGTATGCTACTGATCATGTCATGCTATAAGTAAATAAAAAGTGCTTAAACGAATACTTTATGATATTTTAGTAAAATTGGTTGAATCATTGTAAATTTGTTCAAATCTACATAATTTGACGCTGAAGGAAAGATATATCTTAAAATGCACGACCACATCACCAATTAAGTAGAGTCATGCTCTATTGCTCCTCCCTAAATACCAAGCAAATAATCCCAAAATATATAGTTGATAAAACTATACCAACAAAAATTATTAAGATTTCATCGTAAATTTTATATATATAAAAGACATATAATCTAAGTAAAAAAAATATAATAATATTTGTAATGTTATCCAGAAAATTTCTTTTACATTCACTCTAGCATTCTTAAATACATCCAGTATTAGTAATCTGGTCATTAGAGGAGAATCATCCAATCACTTGTCTTTCATATATATACCTTATCACTCTTTCTAATCCTTCATATAATATTTTTTATCAAACCATTACCCTCTAACCTTCTTGTTACATACTTTTCATAAGTCCCTTCACCACCTTAATTCAAACTTAGCGTTACTTTCTTCATTCAACTTCCTCCATGTCCCATATTTTGAGTTAAATACTTCCATCCACAGTCCTTGTTTAATAGTTTTTAACCTCCATTTTCACTTGGCTAGAAATACAATATTAAATAATCTAATATCCTTGATCCCTATCCTCTATATTTCTTAGGTTTACATAGCTTTTCCCATTTTATCCACACAATTTCCTATCCTCTGTATATTCCATCCACAGAAAATTTCTTTGTAGCCTAGTGAGCACTTGACACACCTTTTGTTGTACTTTGGAAAAAGAAAAGTAATATAAATGAAAGAATGTGAATATTGTCTTAATTACGCAGAATTTATTAGTAAATGATCAGTCCTTCTATCTAGTCAACTTTTTTTGATCTTATTGACTATTCTCTAACAAATGCTTTCATTCCTAGGGTTTCCTTCCATAGGCAGTCCTAGGTAATTAAATGGTACCTTTATAACTTTGCAATTTAGGATTCTAGAGTATCTTTATAGTTCTTGATCCTCAATTCCTACTCCAACAACTTTACTTTTATGGAAGTTAACTTTAAGCCCAAATATTATTTCACTGTGAATAAATCTATCTTCAACTTCATTATCCTTATGATTTATTGATATTAGGGTTTGTTAATGTCTTTATGTTGTAGTTATAGTTTGTAATTACTTATTTGTAATTATAGGTATCACCTCAATTTAAATCACTTGATCATTGAGCTTGTCTTGAATTTCTAAACACATGTACTAAATTAGTCATTTGGTGTTCATTAAATATCATATCCCTACTAATTAAAAACTTCTTGTGACTATGTTCTAAACACAATAATTTGTAGTCTCCAATACTTTTGGGATAATCATTAAAAATGCATTTCAATTCCTTTTATTCTATTTTGTGTTGCTTAATATGAGCATAAGCAATACAACTACTAAAAGTTACATATGTTTCAAACATAATAATATGTTTCAAACACAAAAATTACTAAAAATGAGATCTTGTGAACATTGTGTCCAAAATAAAGCCTATAAAATCTATTTTGATATAGGATATCAAAAGATGAAAAAAACCCTTGATTACGTTCATATAGACCATAAACACCGTTTTCAACTCCATCACACTCTTGTGCTAGATATTCTTCTCATCAATAGTAGATGATTGATGATAAAGTTATAAATTTATTCTTGAAAAACCAAAAATGAAGCTTTTAATAATTTTAAAACTTAGAAACATTTAATTGAGAACTAAATCAATAAGATAATGAAGAGATTCAAAATTGATATGGGTATTAAGTTACGTTTAAAATTATTTAATATGGAGAATCACATAACAAAACATCATAAATTACAAAAACTCCTTAATAGAATAACCAACTAGAGAGATTCAATAGGATTTTTTAAAACTGAGTAAGATGCATATTATTGAGTGGTAGAATTTCAAAGAATTTTTTTGGATAAAACTATTACTATTGTTGCTTCCCTTTAGATGTCACTTATCATTTTATCATTTTTATAGTGGATGCATTTATATCAATTTTTTTGATACATCCCTGATTTGACCTTAAAACTTCTTCAATTGTCACAATTTAAGATTGTATATCAATCGAGCCTTTCTGATTTCTTGTAGTCCTTTTCATACTGAATTAATATGGACCACGTGAAAAATACCCCATGAATTAAATCCAGCCAACTTTCTTTTGTCTCTTGCTACTCCAGTGTCAGAATCACGTGGCCCATCGCAAGTTCCGAGAGCTAGAAAAATTATTCGTAATTAATAACTACTTTTTTTTTAACTTTTCAATATTTTCTTATCTCAGTTTGCTTTATTAATTTGTATATGTATTTTGTGTTTATTGAAGACTTTCTTGTATCTTGATTACAGTAAATATTTTTTTTTAGTTTTAGTGATTCGCAAAATTTTAGAGAAATGTTCACGTTAAAAATCCGTATTTTTTTTATGATTTTTGAGTTTGTATTATTTCTTTTATGGTTATTGAGTTCGTATTATTTTTTGTCCGCATTCCTATCCTATCGTGTATAACTTTATTTTAATATAAAAGTGTTTGTTCAAATAATTTGAGAGCTAAGTGTTGGATAAAACTTTATTCAAATTGGATCAATTCAATGGGATGAAAATTAATTGGCTGGAAGTATAAAAAAGTTAAATGAAATATTATGAAAGATAATTTTTATTTATGTTCATTAAAATACTAATAAGTAGAGACAAAATAAATAACGCTAACTAAGGGTTTAAACTCGATTTTTTATTTGAAAGTTGTTAACATTTAAAATCTTTCAATTGAATTTAAAACTAGTCATAGAAGTAATTGCTATATGTAAATGTAAACTATATAATGTATGGTGTATGTATGAGATAATGATGAATTTTTGAATTACTTTGTAAAATTTCTAAAACTTTTGTTTTTTTGTAATGAATTTTTGCAATGATGAAGAAGATAAGAGATTGATATCGACCATAACGTATTTATTTGTGAGTGTACAAACATCTTTGGCATGGACCCTCGGATGCTGACATATAATATAATCACATATATTATTCTTTAAATTTTCAATGTCTTACTTTTAATAATCTTGTTATTAAGGTTTAATTAATTTTCAAGTCTTGTATAAATTTGGATATTTTTAATTCAGTCTCTGTTAATTTTTTTTTCTGTTGAATACTATAAAATTTAATATTTCTCAATTTAGTACCTACTATTTAATTTTTCTATGTGACATGACTTTTATCTTACTTAGATGTTTTTACGTGTTTATGTTAATATTAAACATAATAGTTTTGTGATTAATACAATAGGTAACTTTATATTTTTGAATAAAAATAAAAAAATGAAAAGAAAAGCATAATAAAAACCTAAATACTATATTAGCAGATTATGAAATAAGCGTGGTTGATCAGCATAACAAGTCTAAAGACAATAAAGTAAGTAAGGTGACAAAATAAAATAACAATCACATCACTCCGTTTCAGATACTCAATTGAAAAATATAGAATTTCTAAATACTTAATAGACGAAAAAAATTTACTAACGACCCAGCTGAAAATATTTAAATTTATTAATGACTAAACTTAATTAAGCCTATTATTAAATACAAATTAAATTAATATTAAAAAATACTTATTTTTTATCATATTTTTTTGTCGTGATAAGAGGTCTTTATGTTTTATTAAAAAGATGTGAAATTAACAATTATATCGGATAATAAGTATAATAA
>Ga0123340_1002268_pt1 | contig 17183 bp, 10 predicted proteins | sample SirMexnodulemix_FD_89961 | JGI IMG/M metagenome (GOLD analysis project Ga0123340, IMG submission 89961) | Root nodule microbial communities of legume samples collected from Mexico - Siratro Mexico nodule mix | ecosystem: Host-associated > Plants > Roots > Nodule | place: Mexico: Nepantla... | reverse complement strand
GCTATAGACATATCTTTAATTTTAAAATAAATATTTGTTTCTTATATATTTTTAATAAATAATAATTATTTTATTTATATTTTTAATAAAGTGATATTCCCTTTTTTTTATTTACAATATCATACGAACATTATTTACTTTTCTTTTGAGGATTATTGACTTTTCTTATATATCATACGAACATACGAACATTATTTAATAAAGTTTCTATTTTCTAATAAAAACAACAAGTGTTATATTTATTTCGATGATTTTTTCTATAGTTTCTATGCTAGTTGTCAGAGGATTATTGACTTTATGTCATATATACACTTATTAATAACATAAAAAAAGGTTAAAATTAATTCTTTAAACATGACATTTCTTTGTCATTGTTATTTATCTCTAATAAATGAGAACTATTTCTAAAAAAATATTCATAAAGATGAATTCTTATATTTATTTTATTATAATTTTTATGATACAACTGAATATTGTTTATTGAGAGTGACAAGTCCACTCACCAATGACAAAAAGTTAGTAATTCTTTGAGCCTTTTAGGTAATATCTATCTATCTCCTTAACATAATGATTATATATGAGTTTTAATATTCAATCACATTCCAATCATAATTATATGTGGGTTTTAATATTCAATCTCATTTCACTCATGATTTTTCACTCATGATTTTATGAACATCTAAGAATCCTTTGAAAAATTCAAAAAATTAAAAAATAAAGAAAAAGATCAACTTGGAAAAACTTTCAAGAATTGGAATTTAAGTCTAACTCAACCTTATAAAAGTAACTTGTAAAGTGAGGTTTGTACCCATTCATAGACTATTAAAATATCTCATCTCTAGTCGATGTGGGATCTCCAACACACCGTCTCACGCCGAGATTGCTCAACTCGTGCATGGGACTATATTGTTTAAGGATGGTCTGATAACGACCTGATAGCGGGTGGCCCAACAACCGTGCTAGGATAGACTTTGATACCATCTCAAGAAGTAAAATTTAAGTCTAACTCAACCTTACAAAATCGGCTTGTAAAGTGAGGTTTATATTGTTTAAGGATGGTCTGATAACGGCCCGATAGCGGGTGGCCCAACAATCGTGCTAGGATAGACTTTGATACCATCTCAAGAAAACTATTGAAAGGCCTCATCTCTATTCGATGTGGGATCTCCAACACACAAACTCGTGTGTGAGACTGTATTGTTTAAAGGTGGTCCGATAGCGACCCGATAGCGGGTGACCCAATAACCGTGCTAGGATAGGCTCTGATACCATATCAAGAAGTGGAATTTAAGCTTAACTCAACCTTACAAAACCGGCTTGTAGGGTGAGGTTTGCACCCATTTATAAACTATTGAAAGATCTTATCTCTAGTTGATGTGAGATCTCCAACATACCCCTCACGCTGAGACTACTCAACTCGTGCATGAAACTATATTGTTTAAGGGTGGTCTGATAGCGGCTTGATAGCGTGTGGCCCGATAGGGCCAATAGTCGTGCTAGGATAGACTCTGATACCATCTTGGTAGTGGACTTTAAGACTAACTCAACCTTACAAAATCGGCTTGTAAAGTGAGGTTTGCACCTATTTATAAACTATTGAAAGGTCTCATCTCTAATCGATGTGGGATCTCTAACATAAACTATCAAAATCCTTTAATCAAATCTTGGTGAGTTCTTAAGTAAACAATTTTATGATTACCTAAAGGAGTAGGGGGAACATATTTCAACCCATACTTCAAAGTTATAATGGAATGAAGTTTCTTTAAATGAGGATTTAGATCTTGTTGGACATGATAAGTTATTCGGACATACCAAACTTATTTTAGAAATAATAACTTTTTTAATTTATTTATGTTTAGTCAAAAATAGTTTCAAAAGATATTACATGATATATGGATTGGTAAAAACTATTATAGAAGCTTTTAGTGTCTAAAACAAACTAAGGAATATTACTTTATAATATTTTAAAGAAAAATGTTTTTTTTCAAAGATACGGGAGTATTTATTTGAAATGAAATTTGGAAAAATTCAAATGTCAAAAAAGATTAGGTGTCTATAATGAAATGAGAGCAAACTCACATGATGTCATGATACAAACATAAAATTTGTAGAGGTATACAAAAATACATAAACTATGAGAAATATAAATTTTTCACGACTATGATCAATATGAGGCTACAACCTCCATAAAACCATTACTTATGAGAATTGACAAGAAGTCATGTGATCTTATTTATGTCCATAATCAATATGAACCTCTTGGGAGCCAGGGAAAATGATCAAACCATAAGATACCTGTGAATTTTGAAGAAGAAAATTGAAATAGATGGGATATACCTTTAATACATGATTGATTACAAAAGGCTTAGAGAAAATTGATGGTGTAGAGGTTAAGGAAATGTTTTATTTGATATTAATACTTTAGTAGATCTTGTTTGTTACTATAGCCTAACATGATTATAAGACCTAGAAACTGAATGTCAATACGATTTTCTTAAATGAGATCAATTTTTTCAGGATGTGCACAAGACATAATATATTTTTTTTTCATTTTAGTAAATATTCAAAAGGTATGCAAGTTGAGACAATTAATTTACAGATTAAAGTAAGCTTGCAAAAGTTGGAACCTTTGTTTTGATGAAGTTGTAAGACAATTTGGATTTATAGAAAAAATATTAAATTTGCACATTTGGAGGATCAAACTTATCTTTTTCGTATTGTATGTAAATTGGCATAATACTTTTGAAAATTGGTAACCTTACCCAACAAAATGCTAAGACAAGGTTAAATGATTGATTTTTTTTATTTTTTTTTTTTTATGATAGAGAGCAATGAAACAACATATATATTTGACATCAAGATCTATAAAAGCAAGTTATTGAAGTTGTTTAGTGTAAGGTATTGAGATTATTTAATGAGCATAAATTGAATAAATGAAAGTATATACTTGTCTAAAATATAATTACCATTTACTCAAAAGAAAGGGATCACATGAATAAGATTTATATGCATGTGTTATTATTTTTTCATGTATGTCATATTATGTGCTTTGAGATGACGAGTTTACAAATGAAAAATAAAAAATTAAGAGCATATCATTTCAAGAAGAATTAATAGACACATGACTACATAAAATGTTCTTGTAACTAAAAATGATTTCTTATTTTCTTTGTTTAGTATATGTCTTAGAAAATTTGAATGTTTCCCAAAGTTAGTAATATTAACATTACTATTATTCTATTTATCTTTATCTAAGGTCCCAAAGAGAATTTACGAAGAGATATCAAACTACAAAGGAATTTCTTGTGAGGATTATTATAAAAAAATCAAATTTACATACGACCAAAATTCGTATGTAATCGCTTTACATAAAGATGAAGATTCTTATTAATAATAATAATAATATTAATATTAATAATCTATATGTAAAATTTGAATGTAAAATCTACATATAAATATCTTGATGCAATTTTGTATGCAAAATTTTGCATGTGATAATTTGGATGCAAATCCATATAAAAAATTTGTATTTAATGTTGACTTTATATACGAATGTGAATCTGTATGTAAAAAATTTATATGTAATACTGATTTTACATATGAATTTGAATATGTATGTAACGTTTATTTTACACACGAATTTTCATATGCATGTAATTTTCGTATGTAAATTGTAATTTTTTTTTGTAGTGGATAGGGTTTAGAAGAGAGGCAACCAGCTTAGATCATGTGAGAGTGTATTTATAAACCTAAAGATGAAGGAGGACTAGGCATCAAAGATATTGAGATGTTTAACGTGACACTCTTAGCAAAATGGAGATGGAGGTTAAATATGGAAAATCGGGATCTTTGGAAGGATATTTTGAAGTCTAAGTATGGGAATTGGAGAAATTTAAATAACTCGAATAAAGCTAGGAATGAATCATGATAGAAGAGAGACTTGTGCAAAATGTGTGAGGATGGGCACAAAGGTGACTAGTTTTCCAATAGTATAGAATGGAATCTTTGTTAAGGAGATATGGTTAAATTTTGCGAGGATTCATGGGTAGGAAGAAGGCCACTTGATCAAACATTCCCGCATTTTTATACGATTTCAGAATCTAGGGAAACAACCATATGAGAGATGGGTGAATGGATAAAGGGTAACTGGGATGGAAAATACCTTGAAGAATAGAAAGGTTAATGTAGAAAACAATAAAGGAACAAGAATTAATACGAGTAATATAAAGAAAAATAAACTCAAAATTGACAATTCATACGTGTGGGTATGGAGAGAAGATGTTGAGGAAGTATTTATGGTAAAATTGGCATATAATGTTTTGCAACAACATTTTTTGGGGAAATAATGGTGTATTCGAATCTATATGGGGGTTGAAAACTCCTCGAAATTAACAACATTTTGGGTGGAGAATGCTACTAGACAAGATCCCAACTATATGAGAGATGGGTGAATGGATAAAGGGTAACTGGGATGGAAAATACCTTGAAGAATAGAAAGGTTAATGTGGAAAACAATAAAGGAACAAGAATTAATACGAGTAATATAAAGAAAAAAAAACTCAAAATTGATAATTTATATGTGTGGGTATGGAGAGAAGATGTTGAGGAAGTATTTATGGTAAAATTGGCATATAATGTTTTGCAACAACATTTGTTGGGGGAAATAATGGTGTATTCGAATCTATATGGGGGTTGAAAACTCCTCGAAATTAACAATATTTTGGGTGGAGAATGCTACTAGACAAGATCCCAACTAGGGTCAATTTGTTAAAAAGTGAGGTGCAAGTGGGAGACATAAGGTGCAATATATGCAAGGAAAAGGATGAGACAACTATAATTTTTTAGTCGCAAAGTATCTTGGAGGGTGTGTGAGCTATGTGATAGGTAGGTGGGGTTAGCTTTAGTCCACCATAACTAACTGATGACTAAATTTCAACACTTCCAAAGTTAGGAGTTAGATGTCAAACAAAACATAACATGGAAGTCTATGAGGTTAGGTATTACTTCATAGGAACATGGTAGTATTTGAGTAAGGTAAAGTAGACGTAGAAGAAATTTGGTGTATGGTCCAATTAGAAGCATGGTTATGGATAAAACAAAAAAAAATGTCAGGAGTTGCATTTTCATATGCAAAATGGTATCAATGTCTAATGCAATGCCTTAGAACATTGTGAAATGTAAGATAATGAAGTACACTTGCTTATTATGGATGAATAGAAGTTATTACAAACCATTTTTTTGCCTTGTGGAGTATTTAATGTTGTTGGACATGAGACGATTGGCCTCGGCAACACCATGTCATGTATTTTGTGGGATAAAGTGGAACTAGAACAATTACAATTTTTATGCCTTGAGAAGTATTTAATGTTGCAATTAGCTATGGGAGGTCTTTGGAAGATCACTCTCGGAAAGATTGACCTTAGAGATATTGGCCTTCGGGAGAGAAGTCATATGAAAATGTTATGCTCATATAAACATTGTGTCATGTATTTTGGGGGTTGAAGTGGAACAAGAACAAGTATAATTTTTTGCCTTAAAGAGTATTCAATGTTGTAATTAGCCATAAGGTGATCGATGTACCTTAAGGTGATCAATCTTAGAAAGATCGACTTTGTGAAGATCGACTTTGTGAAGATCGACCTTAGGAAGATTGGCCCTGAGGCGATCAACCTCAAAAAGATCAGCCTCGAATAGACAATCTCGAAGAGATTGGTCAAGTTTTGTACAACACTTACAAGTCTATTGAAAGAGTAGAAGTAGGATCCAATATTTTTACATGTTCCAATTAGTAAATTTTCTTTGTTGATAATAAAATAATTAAAGAATCAACAATCAAAACATATTTTTATGTGCTTTCATCTCATTATGATGAGAGATTAGCAATAAAGGAGATGTAAAGAATGCACAATAACAACACTACACCACAAACATGTTAGTCAAAATAGATATGTAAAGATTAAACATATGACTCAATGACTCTAAAGTTAAAGGGGGAAATTGTTTATGTATGTCCTCTAGTCCAGCACTTTATGATTTGCATCTGTATCAAAGGGGGAAACTTTGAAGATTTGTGAGTTCAAAACTATGAAAAATGAGATTGAACTAAAGATAGTTAACCAATTTTTTAAACGAATTTAATCATTGATTAGAGTGATAAATACTTCTTACCTATAGTATATTAGATTGAAAATGTTATGCTCGTATAAACACTCTGTCATGTATTTCGGGGGTTGATGTAGAACTAGAAAAAGTACAATTTTTTGCCTTAAGGAGTATTCAATGTTGTAATTGGCCATAGGATGATCGGTCTGCCTTAGGGTGATCATCCTTAAAAGATCGACTTTGTGAGGATTGACCTTAAGAAGATATTCCTTGAGGAGATCAACCTTAAAAGGATCAGCCTCAAAGAGACCATCCTCAAAGAGATCGGTCAAGTTTTGTACAACACTTATAACTATATTGAAAGAATAGAAGTAGGAGTTAATATTTTTACAAGGGCTAAAACACCCCCTGTTATACTTCCATTTAATATATTTTTTTTGTTGATAATAAAATAATTAATGAATCAACAATCCAAAATATACTTTTGTGTGCTTTCATCTCATTATGACAAGAGATTAACAATAAAGGAGATGTAAAGAATGCACAATAACAACACTATACCACAAGCATGTTAGTCAAAATAGATTTGTAAAGATTAGACATATGTCTCAATGATTCTAAAGTTAAAGAGGGAAATTGTTGATTATGTCCTTTAGTCCAGCACTTTATGATTTACATTGCATTTGTATCTTGCTTTATTAATGAGTTATTTCATTTATTATGTGTGTTGAAATATGATTGAGTCTGTACAATGGTTTATTTAATATTATTCCTAAACTAGCATTTTACAATGGTTTAAGTATTTTTATTGATATAATTGTATTATTGTGATTAAACTAGCATTTGAATGGACTTATTAATGATAAAGTCATAATAATTAATAAATATTATGAGAGGAACAAATCTACTTAAAATGCAATATTTAAAAATTAAATATATAAACTCATTCATTCATGATTGTTCTAACTTAATTAGTAGTTTTGAGTAAAGTTGTAACTGGAAAAATAACTTTGTGAAATAGCCAAAAGAAAAAAAGATTATCATCCTTATAATCCTAATCAAATTAAAGGTTTGGATTTTTATGAAAAGAAAATACAAATTTTGAAGATATAGCTATGTTTTAAATATAATTTTCTTAACTGGTCATAAAAAAAAGAAAATCTAACCTATAAATATTAATATGGTATGTTTTATACAAAGATTTTATCATTTTTTTTATAATGAAAAGAACAAAGAAAATATAGCCAATTAAAACCCTTTGAATGGAATTGAATTCAAAATTCTGAAGATGTGAGTTCAAACTTTGAATAATAACGAAAAATAGTTAACCAATCTTTTAAACGAATTTAATTATTGATTAGATTGATAAATACTTAGTATACATGTAAAAATAAAGAAATAAAGAAATAAACTTAAAAAGCTGGATAACTTTTCTGTATTCACTATTTAATTTATGTTGAAATGAGTAATTATTGATTAATACTTATAGTTTGTAAAAAGAATCTTAAATAAATAAAATTCAAAGGCTTAATAACTTTTTTTGTAATTTATATTTTTTCTTTTCTCAACCGTTCATAAATATTAATATTATCCTACCTGCTTAATTTCTGAGAAATTCAACGAACTGTTAAAATGAAATTGATTACTTGAAAATTCAACAATCTATTTCCAACACATATATATCATTTTCCTTTATAAATTAATAATATTCTATTCATTTTTTGTGTTTGCATTTAATAAGTGATTAAGAAAATAATTAATCATGTTCAACATACAATTAAAAAACAAATATCATGGTCAAACATTTGCTGTTAGAGTTACATTTTTTCAAATAACGTAGTCCTACCTAGGTGTATGAATCCTTAACAAAACCGTCTTACCTCTATTCCAGAAACCATCACCTTCTACAAACCAGATTCTCATATCCTCCTCACTCACCACCATTCATAATTCTCCATGGAAGAATCATACTCCATGGAACCAACCATGTTAACCCCTCAAGAAGGCACGTCCAGGAACTGGAATCAAGAGCCTGTCATGCTCCATCAACACCACCTTGTGACTCCACAAATGGAAAGCACTTCTCAAGGCTCTATCAACAATTCCACCTGCACTTCATCTCTCCAATATGATGTGTTAGCCCTGTTAGAGGGAATAATCAACGAAAAACACATAGAAGAAACCCTAATCCAATCCAAGCTCTTGTCGTGCGATGTTGGATCCGTTGCAGCCACAGCAGCAGCAACGTACACCTCACCTTCGGTACTTTACTTTATAATAATCCTCTCAATTTTGTTTTTCTTATGTGAATGCTGTAGCAGGATTGTTAATGAGAGGGAACGAAGTGATTGCGAAGAGACTGATCGAAGAAAGCATGAAGCGTGTCTTGATTTGGTTGCGAAAACAATTGGTTGCAAGAGCTCTGTGTATCGAGGAGTAATCAAGTATATATCATTCTCTCTTTCAAATAATTAAGCTATTGCATTAGTTTTCATTTTTGTAACCTTAATGAGAGGAAAAATTAATTTTGATGAAGGTGCAACGAGGATCGTTTCGAAGCATTTGTGTGGGATAACAGCGATCCGGGGGAAAGAGGAAGAACAGGTTCAAATAGCCTTAAGAACATATATATCTTTTCAATTCTCCATTTTGTGCTACCTCAAAAAATTACTCACTAACCTGATTTCACTTTTACTTGTATATGCCTGCATCTTCTTCAACTATTGCAGTTTATATTGGTTAGTACAATTTGCTTTGGTTTTATTAATGTGAATGATGATGAAATCTTGGTTTTTTTGGGTGAATTTTTCTTTGAATTTCCTTGTTTTTGTTGGCAGGTGCTTATTCAACTGAAGTCGACGCCGCCAAAGCTCATGATTTAGTGTCGATCAGAATTGGGGGCTTAAAAGCATTAACGAATTTTCATGTATGTGTGATTCATTATAGATACATTTATGAATTTCGTAAATATTTTGTTCTGGATTTATATTCAGTTATTTATAATTAGTTGAGTTTCTTCTAATAAAGCTTATTATTATTCATAGGTGAGATGTTATTCAAAGGACATGGAGGATATGCGAAGAATGAGCAAATGGGACTATATTTGTGCTGTTAGAGGGTAAGATTTGTATTGTGTGTGTATCTTATTATAGGCTATAGCATCCTTATTATGTAATACTGTTATATACTTTGTAAAATATTACTAAATTAAAAGAAAATATAGATCTTATTATGTAAATAAAATTTTCGATAAAGAATCTGCAGAGAAGAAAATAGGAAAAAAAAGGGAATTTTCCTCGCAAATTAAAATCAACTTATATGTATGACTTATTTGGTGAGTTTATGATCAAATAAAGAAAGATTTTTTATAAAATTAAAACGCGATGTATAGACTAATAAAAAAGTTATATATAATAAATTTCAATTACTTTAATGAGTTAAGTTTAGAATATTTCAATTAGATTTTTTAAAACTATTAATTGTATTTCTTTATTTTTCAAATCTATGTAAAATTGTTTTTTTTAATAAATAAGGTTTTAAATCGTCATTGTTACTGTAATAGTTTCTTTTTTTTTTTATCGGCGATAATTGCTACTGTAATGGTGATTTACTGTGATACTTATATTAGATGAAATTATGGTTGATATTAACATCATAGAAAATTACATATAAATACTGTTATTCTTATTACAAATACAATTATGATGAAAAGCACCTTAACATTGCAGCAAAAACTTGCTAACCATTTTCTGGAAACATTTCTGCCAAATATCAGTGTCCTTTTTTCTAACAATAGAATGAAAGTTAGGATTATTTATTTTAAAACTTGTGTATTATGTATCCTTGTGATTATCCCCAAAGGAAGAGTTCCACTCAACTGTGCCCACCAACTATTTGTTTTTTTTCCTTCTACCCTCACTTGTTCGATCAACTAATATTGGTCCTTTGTATCTATTTGCTTAGCATGGCAAAAGCCAAATGATTCTTTAAAAATCTCAACCATTAGTTTGAGTTCATAATTAAGATAAAGAAATTCATTATTCCATGGAAACTTGAAAAAATATCAGGTTGGGCAAGGGCTACACAGACGCTGATTCCCCTTTCCGTGGCGTCTACAGGTTTGCATTCCTTCTTTCTCTCTTTCATTTCTTTACTCTCTCTCTCTAATTCCTACCATAAACAGGGTTCCGACAAGCAGGAAATGGGAAGCAAGGCTCGGTCGTGAGGGGTCACCAACCATACACTTGGGAACTTACTGTGAGCACATATTCCAACTCTTCAAATTCATGTTGTAATTTATGGCACAGTGAATGGATAAGCATCATCATGCATGTGTTTATGTGAACATATATAATCAATAGAATATTTTTGTTACACTCTCTAGATATATCATTGTCGAAGTTTAACGTAAGACATATGATTGTGTACTTCAGACACTGCTGAGGATGCAGCGAGAGCTTATGACATTATATCAATAAAACTGAAGGGAGGGGAAGCAATAACCAACTTTGACTGGAATTCCTATGAAACTGAGGGCATAATGGAGAGTGTGATTGCTCAAGCAACGGATGGATCGATTATTCTGCAGAAAGAAAAGAATAAAGAAAGCGGAGCATCTCCTCAAAACAGCTCCATAGTCCAATGCCATCCTCATCCACCGAGCATTCCACCCTTTTGTCGTTGCTGCAACAAAGTTCACACACCATGCAACGCTCTTGCCCTTGGTGGCTTTGCTGATACTGTTGGAAATAGTGGAAGTGACAATTCAATTTGTAACGATGCTGTACAGTTTCGAAACGAGAATGCAACACAGCAACAGCCACTTCGGACTCAGAGGCAAGTGAGTTTTAACGAGGGCTTTAATCAGAACCTTGTCAACAACAACAACAACAATCAGGTTCCAAATCATAATGCAACGCAGCAACAATCACTTCAGACTCCAAGGCAAGTGAGTTTTAACAATGGCTTTAATCAGAACCTTGTGAACAACAACTACAGCAACAACAATAACCAACTTGTGCCTCAGAGTTCTAGCCTTGCTTTGCCTGCTTCTGGCATCCGAAATCTAGAGTTAGAAAAGTGTCTCCGTTTCCCTGATTGGCGATCAGGTTTCGGAAAGAAGTTACTAGGGGGGAACATGGATTTGGAACCTTTAAGCAATATTTCTGCCCTCAGTGTGCAACCTCTACCACAAGTCACTCTGAATGGAAGTACAGGAGCAACACAGCTACACTCACCTCCATTGCACCAAAGTTATGAGCATCAAAACTTGAACTCCTTCTCCTCTGATAGCTTTCAGAATCCTATTTCTGAACCAAACAACAACGGCTTCCAAAGTCAAGTTGATTTGGACATTAGAGAATATCTCAACAGATCTTATATAGAAGACACTGATTTCACATGTGATTTTGACATGTTTTCAGCAATGAATGGGGGTAGATAAGGCCTCCAGTGCAGCCAATGCTAGTAGCTTTACATAATTTGTTATTTGTCATTCAAAGCGGATTCAAACTTTGGCTCATGTGTGTTTTGAATAAATGAACATTAATCAGTCTTGAGTCAAGTTTCTCAGACTCCGATTTCTGTTACCTATGATTGAATCCAGATGATTATATAGTGTTTTTACCTTCATAATTTGGAATGTGAAATGGAGTAAGGAATTAGAGAAATTCTGAATTCATTAATTATTTCTTTTTGCAAACCAACGGCTGGTGCTAACGCTTTTGGTTTCTCTATTGGTTAAAAAGTTTCACCTAATTAGGAATGCTGCTTCTTCTTCATTTAGACATTGACTACTAAATTTCGGTATATCTACCAATGGATTCGTACGTATTGAAGTGAAGTTATAATTAAAACTACATATATCACACATATAAAATGATAGTGTTATTAGCTGGAGTTTTCTTTATTACATGATGTAAAGAATAGGGTTTTATCAAGAATAGATCTTGGATTATGGAATGCATATAATAGTGTATTTTTCTTTGTCAGCAAAAATGAATTAATAAATAGCTTCAGCTCTTATAAAAGAACTCTATGTTTCCACCCAAAACATTACAAATATAGTTTCCACCATGTTCCTATTATCACCCCATAGCAGTATATTTCAAACCTGCAGTACATGGCCATGTAACCAAAACAGACCAATACCCATACTCTAAAATACACTGAAAACCAGAACATCAGAAATCTTCCAGGCTTGTTCTTTATGTATTCTGTAGCATTTCAGTAATAGGCCATCTATGCGATTTCCTACCATTCTCCTTCTATGTTGTTCCCAGCATTTTGATATTCATTCCTGCCAGCTCTATGTTATGTTTTTGTTGCTGTGTATAGATAGCAGTGTAAAATTTTAGCTCAGTTCTGAAACATCATTGTTGGCAGCAGGTTGGTTTGGTGTCCTGGAATATGTTCTTCCAAGTTGGGCCACCAAGCTTCTTCTAATCAACCCTTTTATCGTCTTCGAAGCTGCTGTCCAATTTCAGTGGAAACTTCATAGAATAGCATCCTTGGCCTGACACTCCTAGACCCTCTTGTCTTCACTGCTGGGAGTCCTTATGGTGTTGTACCATCAGTCATCGTGGACAACAATGTTTATGACCTGCAACAGAAACCCAGTGACAGCAGTATCCTCGTTCCAACACATAACATATATAGCTCCAAACAATTGGTTCATTTACATAAACATCCCTCCACCCAATTTTAGTACTATCTCTTGGCTCACTGTCTTTCCATAAAGTTACAGTTATTTACCCTTGATTATTGCAGCAGTTGTACTCTCTGTACCTCTAAACCACCCCAGTCTAATTACCCTACACCAATATTCATCCTCACTTAAACAGTTAACTAAACTATGGATACGAATAAATAGCCTTGTTGAACTTATATCTCAATCAGGCCGAACTTTAAATTGTGCCATGCAGAATATTTCTTCCGCATATCCAGTCTAATAGTCTTAAATAAAATGTTATTTCTCTTATTCCAAATGTCCCTTATAATTGTGATTCACATACACTTCCAGATAGGGTTTCATTACTATTGAGTTCCATGGTTCTGAATTGTTGAAAATGGTGCATAGTTAAACCATACTCCGATCCACCTATTGCACATATTTTACACCAGTTGCAACTTTACATGTAAAAAAAAATAAGTGACCACATGAGACAATTATCTTCATCCAAAACCACTCCTCTCCAGCTTATATTTTGTCTAGTTGCTACTCCGTCTAAGAGCACTCTCCAAGCAAAGTATTGTGTCAATTTTATACGGAGGGTAGCTTTAGGCAGAGTTGAAACCAAGGATAAGTTTATTAAAAGTTAGGTCAACATGGGAAACCCTCTATGTTTAATCTGTGGGTCGACAAGTAGTCATTTATTCTTTTAGTAGAGAAGTTGTGGTGAATGTATGGAAGCTATGATAGAAGTAAGTGGGAATAAATGCAGTATTCCCTAACAATGCTAAGCAACATTATGCAGCCATCATTGTGCCAACTTTAGAAAGGAGGAAACATACCCTCAAAATACATGTGGGAACAAATGAATCCAATGAAATGGAGTTATTTTTAGGACTGTAAGGATTGATGGGAAAAAAAGATTTGACATGACACAACTAATAGTATGGCCTTTATTGAAAAAGAATGCAATAGGTTAAATTCTCTTACTTTGAGTGCTCTTTATATCCAATCCCTTGCTTACATAATGTTTCAAGGTATAAAGCTCATAAAAAAGAACAAGTACTCTAAGGGTTGGACTTTTGAAAGTTAAATGCAACTATATCCCAGCATTTTCCCCCTCTTTAAAACCTTAACTTTATTTATTTTTATAAAAAATACTTTTATGTTATTTTCTATATCGAATTAATTTTAAAAATAAATTACTGTAATTAAATTTCTTCGTGTGATGAGATGTATTTTATTGTTCTTTATCAATATAGAAAAATCTTAAAAAAATGCTGTTATTATCATGAGAGGAGATAGTATTACTCTTTTCTCACAAGTTAAAACTTTGAACTATAATCATTGACGTGCTAACTTCTACATTGGATCCGCTGTATTTGCATATGTAACCGTTAATATTAAATAACTAAATTTCAAATATAATTTATTATGTGAGAAAATAAATTGCCCAGATTCATGAATTTTTATTATGTTGATGCTGCCTATAAATCACACACACACACACATTTTATAATTTTATAATTTCATTTCAATATCATTTCTTATTCCTATTTGGTTATATATTTCTTATTTGTTGTAAAAGTATATATTATGAAAACGTTCTACACCTCAGATTGGCAGGTCCTACTTGATGTTTTTAGTGCTTTTAGTTTTAATGAAAAATTATGCACCTCGATCCATATCCATTTCAAATCGGTAAAGCTTTTTATTCGTGTTAACGAAAGTTTTGGGAGTACTTTGAATGCAACCGCGGTATCCACCAAGGGACCCTCTTTTACCATTTTTCTTTTTTTCTTACTGAAGATGTGCTTAATATGTTACATGGCTGAAAAATCAGGTTCTACAATCTTGGAAGGTCCAAGAATATGTTCTACAATCTACATATGCTTTAATTTTTTTTCACAACAGATAAAATAAAAAGACTAACAAACCTAATTAAGTTATTGGACCTCTGTAGTAAAGTCTAATAGCAATTTGTTAGGAGAGATAAAAGTAGGCTTTTCTTGAAATTTGTTAGGAGAGATAAAAGTAGACTTTTCTTGAAATGTAATAACAGAAGAATTATTAACACGATATAAAGAATTATTGGGTAAGAAATGGCTTTATTCCTTCGATTTATCTACAATTTTCATAGGCGCTTCTCCGGCCACACATCTAGCCATTATTGATTTATGAAATTAAAGTTTATAGGTTGGAAAGGTAACACGGTTTTGCTGATGAGTTCAATTGGTGAATTCGGTTATATCATCATTTGATGTATGTTTTTCACATTTATGAATGGGCTCGTTGAATCTTTGATCAAGAACTATATTTGTTCTCGAGACATATATTAGAAACATCATGACTGTTAACTATGTATTTTTTTATTCATAAAAGAGGTTGTGTGTTGAATATGGCCTACATGTATTTGACCGATTTGATATACAAGCTCACATGTATTAATTAAGATATTTAGTTAAATACATATCTAAATATTTAAAATAATAATTAAACTTTAAACATCATTAGCACTATTCAGCATCATAAACTCATCTATATTATCTAAATCTAAGACAAGAAAAGGTGACAGATTGGACCCACATGAACAATACTTTGGACACACCAAATAAAAGTTATGTTTTTAAATCAACTCTTCAAGTTTTAATGTTGTAGATTAACTTAAGCATCAGGAAATCTTTTACAAGTACCTCATAACCAAAGACCGTAGACTAACACGTCAAAAGTCAACGTGTCGATAATTCCTTCTCAATCCATACAATAATAGTTTGGACCTAGTTAACATCAATCAAACCATATCTCTGAAGTTGGCTAAAGACTTTTATTACCAATTTGCTATAACACTAGTTGGGAAATGTTGATGAGATCTAGGTTTTTTGACAAAGAAAAAAGGGATATGTATAAACTATTTCATCTTCTACTTGACCTAGGATATCCAAATATTATTAAGATGGTTATATCACATAAGATACTTGTAATAATATTTGATAGAACTATAATATTTGTCATCCCACTTATATATAATATTGCTTGTTATTTTGTTAATAATCCCAACAACACTATTATTTGGGGCAAGTGTTCCTCCTTATAGATTATTTATTTTGTGATAGATTAACCTCAACTGTATGTCAAACAAATGAAAGGTTGAGAACTCATGTTATGTCATTATATTAATTACTATAATAAAAATTAAAGGGAAAATGTAGTTTAGATTGACCTCTATTTTTTTTTTTTTGTTATACTAAATTAAGTATTGTATTTATGCACATATTGAGTGAGTCTTATTAACAAGTTTCCTCAACTTGTTTGTTTGTTTGATATTTAATGCAGATGGTTAAACATTAAATCTTGAATTGCTCATGAATTATGGAAATTTATCTTCCTGGATAAATGGGGTTTCACTTCAATCACAAAAGTGAAAATCACATATTGCATGATTGATTATGATGGAGTTTGTAACCTTATGTAGTTATAGACTAAAGTTGGATGACTATATGTCATTACCTGAATAAGATACATTAAGATTTTGGAAAGATATGTGATCACTTATTTATCTTTGATATAATGAAGAGTTATACAATATAAGAACTTGACACGAAGAAATATTAAACATTCATACTATGTCAAAAACAACAATAAATTTTGAAGAAGGGATGGACAATCATTTAAAAGACATGGTACGCGATCTTGGTGAAGAAAATGTTGCATGGAAATAACTTAGGTCAAAATAAAACTTGTTTCTCATTTTAGTATAATAGGAAAGCTATTTCAGTGAATATGACTACTATATCATGTAATAGATGACAAACATTATTTAGGTGAGTATTACAGACTCCTAAACAGAGATAACACATTTCAACATTTGCTATAGTGTATTATACTATTATTTATGACTACGTATGACTCAAATGTTGAGGTCTTTAATGATCAATTCCCTTGTTTCATTATGATATCCAACAAATAGTACAACAATTGATAATCTCTTTTCTTTGACACAGATAGTGTAGTTAATCTTATTTTCTTGATTAACTAATTTTTAATTTAAATTATATATTTTTTATGAACTTTCTAGTGAAATGTACATTATCTAACATAAATTTTAGATATTTTTTTTTCCTTTTCAAATATCTATTCATGTCAACAAGTTTATGGTCCACCAGAAATAAGCAATATTTTTACTTTGAATATTATGTTCAACGTAAATCTACATTTCTCATATCCACATTGAACATCGTACCTTAAAAAAAAACTTCTATATGTATTTAATTGAATATATAAGTAGTTAATATTTTCCTTGAGAAAAACTTAATTACAGAGGAAGATTTAAAAAAAAAAAAAACCGTTGTTTTAATTTTTTTTTTATTATTTTATTATTTTTTCAACGGTTTAACTTTTTTTTTTGTCATTT
>Ga0123340_1002265_pt1 | contig 17197 bp, 11 predicted proteins | sample SirMexnodulemix_FD_89961 | JGI IMG/M metagenome (GOLD analysis project Ga0123340, IMG submission 89961) | Root nodule microbial communities of legume samples collected from Mexico - Siratro Mexico nodule mix | ecosystem: Host-associated > Plants > Roots > Nodule | place: Mexico: Nepantla... | reverse complement strand
CATATATATATATATATATATATATATATACACACACACATATATATATGTATATATACAAGAGAGAGAGAGATGTGTATCTTGCAACAGAAGAACAGAGAGAGAGAGAGAGAGAAAGAAACAAAATGAAGTCCACCACTAGGACTCTGGATGACAAATAGGTACAACAGAAACCAACTTTTACACTGTCGCTCAAAAGTTAATTTAAACTATTCAAACACTCATGCTGGAGCATGCAAATTGTATGTACGAAACTTGGAATATATAGATTGAATCTGAGGTCCTTTTAATGATTTGGTCAAAATATTTGCTAGTTGATCATATTGTAGTTAACAAACTTAGTACAAATTTACTTGTACAACTCTTCTTGAACAAAATGACAAACAATTGTATAGAAATTGAAACTTTTTCGCCAATGCTCCAATGATCTGTTAATATGGAAAGGCCTAGTAGTTAGTCACTGTACATAGGCTCTACTGTAGATCAGTATTAATCTCAACTATTTGTTTTTCAATAGAAGAGAACCTTACCATGATTCTTGAGTCTGATATTTGATCCTGATGTTGCTTGCAGAGCTACCTTTATACCTGATATTGGGAATGCTTTGTGGAGTTATTAGTGTGGCCATGACTCGTTTGGTTGCTTGGTTCACCAAATTGTTTAAGATTATTCAGGATAGGTTTGGCATTCCTACTGTGGTCTGCCCTGCTTTAGGTGGCTTTGGAGCTGGGATTATTGCTCTTAAATATCCTGGAATATTGTATTGGGGTTTCACAAATGTGGAAGAAATTTTACGTACTGGAAAGAGTGCTTCAGCCCCTGGAATATGGCTTCTAACTCAATTGGTAGTTTCTAAGGTTATTGCAACAGCTCTTTGCAAGGGATCTGGGCTAGTTGGTGGTCTTTATGCACCAAGTTTAATGATAGGTGCTGCAGCTGGTGCTGTGTTTGGAGGCTTTTCTGCTGAAGTTATTAATTCAGCAATTCCCGGAAATACTGCTGTTGCTCAGCCCCCAGCATATGCTCTGGTAAGATGACTTTACTGTAAGAGTATGTCTGGTTTGGGAAATAAAGTGAAAAGAAAGAAAGGAGAAGTAAAGAAAAGGAATCAAAAGTAAGATGATTTTTTAAATTGTTTGGTAAGGAAGAAAAGAAAAGTAAATGCAGAATAAAGAAAAATTATTTTAGTGAATAAAAAGTTGATAAATAAAACTTTTATAGTTTCATTATTTAAATATTAAATATTGAGTCTGCAAATCTTATTATATGTAATTGTTTTATTTATTAATTATTTTTTATTCTTATATGTTTTGAAAATAAATTCTAAAACTAAAACAATAATATTTTATTTTAATATTTTTAATTATATATTATTCTTAAAAAAATTGCTGCAAAATACAAAGTTTTGGGAGGCTACTGGAGACCTTTCTTTGTGTTAGCTTTCTTTCCAGTAGTGTAGGAAGGATTTTTTTAATGGGTTCCTCTCAGTTCATTCTTTCCTTTCCTTTTTGTGTGTTCCAGAGTGTGAAAAGAATGATTTTTTGATAGTTTTCATTCCTTTACCGTTCTTTCTATTTTTTTTTGTACTGAGCACAGTTAAGTGTGTACGTTATAGAAATGTTACTGCTAACAATAATACTGATTTGGCTGATGAAGATTCAGATAGTTACAAGCTTGTCTAACTTCTGCAGGTTGGAATGGCGGCTACATTAGCATCTGTTTGTTCTGTTCCTTTGACTTCAGTTCTACTTCTGTTTGAGCTGACAAAAGATTATAGGATACTGCTTCCACTCATGGTAACCCTTCAATGACATTCTCTTAGCAAAATAAGAAAATTACAGTTGGTTGCATGTGTAGTTTTCTGCTGTTTTGCAAGTTTCTATGACCAAGAAAAATGAGTCAATTTCAGTTGTAAAAAAAGTGTCTACTGTAAATATCTTTCTTTTTGGCAGCTGAATTATTAAAGTTGATTGGTATACTCTGACATAATTCCTGCGTCACATATTGATGGCTATCCATAATTCCATATATCTTATATTACACCATGGCAAGAGAAATTGTTTCCTTATGACGCCATGACTTTGTTGTGTTTTGAATGAAGTTAAAAGTCAATGTATATTAGCGTTTTTATCAATGGAATTAGAAAAGAATTGCATAATTTTCTGTTACTTCAAATTCAAGTGTAGACACTATTGCTTATGTAGGCGACTTTCTCTTTTTGATGCAAGTTCTCTCTTTTTCACATTAACAACTTCAACCCTACAACTCATAATGCCACAGTTGCTTAATGAAATTAGTATTTTCTTTTTCAACTTTAATCCATGTTTGGTATCTCCACTTAATGGAATGAAAGGGAGCATTGATTTAGTGATGCTGTTTTGAATATTTTAGCAAGTGGTAAATTATAAGTTTTTAATTCTAGGGAAATTAGCCCAAATAGCAGATATTTGTAATTAGAGTAAATACTTTTGTTTCGACTACTCTGCCATTGTAAATGCATGTAGTATTTTCTGTCAGCCAGAACTTGTGGCTTTTACTTTGAACCTCAACCTTGTTTTATTCATGTTTCCCATCTCCCTTAACTTTTACATCGGGCATCTTTTTATTGTAGTGAAAATTACTAATATTTTAATGTTCTCATCTTTGTCATTGTGAATCTTGCCCTTAGGGAGCTGTTGGATTGGCAATATGGGTTCCCTCAGTGACAAACCAGGCGAAGGAGAGTGATACACCTGATACAAGTAGTTCATCAAGAGGATATTCTCCAGTTTTACATGCTGGAGATGATAATGAGGATAGCTGGAGACAAGCCAATGATGGGAATGATTTAGAGCTCCGTATTATTGGGAATGGCACTGATCATGAAACAATTGATTCGGAACTGCTTCTGGACAATCTTCAGGTTGAGAAAAGATTTTTTGCATTTCCTTTTGATGATTGGCATTGTCCATCTCTCCCCAATAACTCTACTGCATGTTGACTTTTTGTCTTGGTTTTTAATCTGTAAATCCTTTCGCCTTGACTCTATTATTATTGGTTATCAGGTTTCTCAGGCAATGTCAAAACAATATTTTAAAGTTTTGTCATCTGCAACCTTGAAAGATGCAATAAAATGCATGCATGACAGCCAGCAGAATTGTGTGCTGGTGGTTGATAAAGAAGACTTTCTAGAAGGAATATTGACATATGGTGATATAAGAAGGTGTCTGTCCCAGGAGTCTACTGACCCTTTGAAGAGTGATTTAGTGGTTCTGGATGTATGTATAAAATGCCCCTTCTATTTATATTTTTGAGAGCCGTGGGTGTCTGCAAAATGTTTTCGAAACAGTTGTTTTTCTTAGTTCTATTATAATTCATGCAAAAGAAAAACAATTTTTGGCAAGAACCGTGTTTTCTGAATACTTTTTAGCAACAAACTGGACTGAGAAAACTGTCTTCAAGATTTTGGTCCAGCAAGAACAGAATTGTTACTATGGCTTTTATCTTTTGGAGTTCTAATAATGCTTTGATGAATGGATTTTAAATGCACTGTTGAGGAAATACATTACCGAAAGTCATGTCTGGATCTTCATGCCATACTGCTAGGATAGAATTGTCACTAATTTGTTCTTGAATATGTTATTTATTGTACTCTCTGTGCTCTATTGTTGTAAGTCTCTAAATCTTTGATGATAATTCAAATGGATATTTGACAGGCGAACACATGCCTTGTTTCCTCTGTTTGTACTCGAGGGATGAGCTATCGTGGAAGAGCACGAGGAATTTTGACCTGCTATCCAAATACTAGCTTGGCTATGGCCAAAGAGTTGATGGAGGCCAAGGGCATTAAGCAATTACCAGTAGTTAAACGTGGTGGAGATCAGAGTAGAGAAAGAAGGAGGAGAATTGTTGGTCTTCTTCATTATGATGCACTATGGCAATGTCTCAGGTTTTTCTCAGAATCTGATACTTGTTTACTATACTCTTACACAATACCAAATCTGGGTTTCCCTTTGCAGCTTACAAAATGCCTTTTAGCTATACCCTTTGGATGTTTACTGTTGTTACAGTGACTATTCTTTTTCCATTAGATAGTTTAATTAGTAGTTGAGCATATGGAAATGATGCTTAATCCCTTGTGACCTTCTAGTTTTTTGAATAAAAGCTGGTTTTTTTTGAAGAAGGGTTTGTTGGAGGAAACTTCTCCACAAGCACTTTTAGATGAAAAGAACAAGAAAAAAAAAATCAATTTGTTCATGAGTTAAAATTAATCTATGAAAAAGTTAAAATCAGATTTTTGAGAAGCTAATGTAAATTAGTCTGTGCGGAAGTTAATTTTAGTTTAAGGAAAAATTCTTTGAAATACAGAGAGTTTATCCATCCAAATTCTATCCACTTAAGGAGTCATTTTTTACCTTTTGATTCCTATTTTCTGGAGTTTCCATGGGAAAAAATAAAAACAGAAAATAAAGTGTTGCTTCCAGTGTTTTTCCTACATGAACTTTTGAGAAATGAAAACTAAGTAAAAATTAAAAATATAAAACCAACCAGACCAAAATTTCTGTCATACCCTATCCTTCAAGATTTTTTTTCCTCCTTTGTACCAAAAATGTAATTCACTCATTTAACTATTGCATTTCACAAGTTGAGCCAAGTGCAAGCTTGTCTTTTGTATGTCGTTTGCTGGGAACGGTCAGAAAATAAATAAATCTTTTAAAGGTTTATAGCCTTTTCTTCCCTTCCACTATTTGTTAAATAGCATCATAATAAAGTCAATTGTTTACATTTTCTCTGTCATGTATTATTGTAGGAAGCACATTTAATTGCTAAAATAGTGTTACAACTTCTTTCCATTTGTCCCTTCTAGTTGGTGATTGAGTATGACAAACACTGTTATCTAAAGTCTCAATTGCTTTCTAAAGGCAATTTGGAGTATCTTTTTTGTGTTGATGTATGTATGTTTTATGTGCAGGAAAGAGATTAATCACAGGCAAACAGCTTATCAAAATATGACAGATAAGAGTTTGGCAGTGACAACAACAAATGGGCATTAATTATGTGTCAATCTTTTTGGTTTGCCTTCAAAAGTGAGACTATATAATTGATGTATATTCTAGTGCCAAAAAATTGGTCATTTGATAAGGAAGAAAATGTTTCCAACCCCCACAAGTTAAGATCATCATCAATTCTAAATCATATCCTCAGATTCTTTTGCATAATTTAGGAAACTGCAGGTGTAAAGTAACTCTATAAGAAGCAAAGGGAAATAGAAAACAAGTGTTGTTTAAACACTGAAAATTGTTCCTTTCGGAATTCTGATCTTTCCTATCCAATATAGGGGCAAATTATAAGCTAAGTATTTTCTTAAAAAAAAATTGTTAAGCCATTGCCTATCTTGTAGATGTTAGAAACAGAAAAGATTAAAAATGTCAAATATGGATCAAAATCGAATATTTGTTGAGTTTTTTTATATGTTTTTTGCCGAAAAAGGAATTGAATCAAATTGTTTATTATATTATACATTTAGACTTAATACTTAATGTACATCTTGAACGTTGTTTTATAGTATGATTGCATATTATTTACTAATATTCATATTTATCTAAACATGATAATAAATTTGTTTTACAACTTTTAATTATAAGATTAAGAAATTTATTAATTAATAATTAAATATATAAACAATCATATAAGTTTTTTTTTCGTAAGATATATCTTTATTTATTTAATAATTCTTTTTATTATAAAATATTATGCAATTTTTGTAATGTTTTACAATTTTATAATAATATAAATCGTCAAAAGATCCATATCTGAAACATTAGTTTGGCAGTTTAGGTTTCATAATAAATGAGCAGGACTATATTCAGTCATACTTAATTTTTATGTTTGGTTTAAAAACTACTGTCTATTGAAATACGAATCTATTTTATATTATAAAAAAAGTTTTGTCAATTACACACGTGAATATTATTTTACTTTTTTTTTTCGTAAACATAGATGAATTATCTTATTTTATTTTTAATTTACAAAAAATATGGCAATTAAAGAGTTATGATTGATATAATTTGCAGAAGATTCGAGCTATTAATATAATGAGTATATATTTTAATTCTAATTGATTGATGGTACTCGTTAAGGATTTTATTATTTGTATGAAATCGAATTCAAAAAAATATATATTCCAGATTATTGGAAAAATATATTCTAACACAGCAAAATAATGATCTATTTGAACATTCAAATGAATTGATAATACTATTGTACTGCATAATTATAGTAATTAACGAAATGTTATTACTTTGCTTTTTGTTATTTGAACATTCCAACTGATAATAATATATATTTTAATTCAATTTTATGTCATATTTAAATTAAAAAACTACAGCTAATTCATAAGGGAAATAAAAATAAATTTCGATACAAGAATTTCTCATCTTAATTTACATTATTTAATTCATTATGCAACTCTATCTTTTTGACAATTTCAACTTTGCCTTTCAATTTTACTTGCCGGATGTTTCATATTTTTAATTTTTTTTTTTTTGTGGTGCGTATAAAACATCATTGAATAATTTTATTTTGTTTCACAACATGTATCATAATACTACGAAAATTGGTCATGATTAAAATAAATTTAGAGTTATTTTCACTCATTACCTTAACTATGGTTAATTTAGTCTTTGTTGTTAATAAACAAATTTGCATTGGAAGAGGAAATAATTTAAATGTAGCAATGTATTCATAAAAAAATGGATATTGATAATTTTGGTTGATATATTTAAGATATATTAGTGTTAGAAATAAAAATGTTAAGTACAATTTTTTGTTAAAGATGATTTATTGAGGTAGTGGTAGTGTATTGCAAGAGAGGTTATTTGTTAAACAAGACTCAGACGGGTTGATTATATTGCTTTTATAATATATATATGAAGGAGATTAACTTTGAGAGAGGATTAATATGGTTTGTTATTTTAACGTTTCTTCTACTAAAACCTCTTTAAATACACTTTAAAATTTAAGTTTGATGGTTTCTTTATATTCATAATTATAGTTTATAACTTTAGTTTCTTACTTATTGTTTAAATATTGTTTTTCTTAATATAATGAATACATTTTATGTTATTACCTGTTTCCAAGATCAAATATGTTCTATAAAAATCAGTTTAGAAATGTTTGTGTTGTAGATTTGATTTATCTTTGATATAAAAAATTAATTTAACACACTTAGATTGAAAATAATGTTTGATTGCTATCTTAAACAAAAAGAACCCGTACAAATTTAATAATTTATTTTAATAATTAATTTTTTCGAAAACAAATTACCACTTTTGGTAGGACTGCATTTTATTTACCAAGTGTTATAAAATGGGTAACTTGGTTTGTTTTAAATGTGTCAAATTTGTCAAATTTTGTGCCTTATGTTTGTTTATGTGGATGTTTGATTTGGCATTATTTGAAATTTTGTGATTATAATGTCTAGAAAACAATAAAATAACAGTAATAATGCAATCCCTACACATGTTAGTGAAAATGTATCACTCATAAGTACAGAGCATAATAAATGACCTAGAGATTATTTTAACTTTTACCTTAATGCGTGTTACAATAAACATGGTTATTTAATGGTAAGAATACTCCTATTAATAACCTTGATACTAAATAAGAAATAGAGGTTGAATCTGGGCAGAATTTAAGAGATCAAGATGTTTGCCTATCCCAGCAGCAATACCAAACTTTTATGAGTCTGATTTAACAATCAAATATTGAAAATAGTAAACTTAACCAGGTTGGAACAATCAGTTCTTAGAGCACTCAAGTTTACTAGTATATTACTTTGAAACTTAAATCACTTCTTGGAGCACTAATCAAGGTAAGTATATTATTTTTTCTTAAAAGAGAAACTTTAATCAATTATAGATCACATATTTTTCTCCCATCTAAATCTTGTTTTTTTTATGAAGAAATACAAACTATAGTTGTTAGCTTACCTAATGAATTCAAGGTGATGATGACTGATGTCTGGATTATCAGATTTCAGTACTAATTTCTTAATTAGAGATGTCTTATTTGTTCTATATATTATATATGATTTAATTTCCATTTCTAAGTTGATTTCTACTTTTAATTATGAAATTATAATTGCTTAAAAATTTATGTGAGGAAATTGATTTAGCTCACTCTAATAATGATTATGTACTTAAAACTTAATGTGAAAGTTAATTATTCTATTTTTTCCTATTCTAATCTTCTAAATAATAATATTTGGTATATCATACTTGATCATCATTTAACTTAGATATTAGCCATTATGAAATATATATACTCTTATATACATGGTTTAATTAATCTCTTATGTGTGGTATTTTTCATATTGCAAAACAAAAAAAAAAATTCTTTTCTTGATATTATTTCTCACCCTAGTCAACCATTTGATTTGATTTGAACTTGGAAACCTTCTACAACATTCTCTTTAAATGCTAATGGATATTTTCTTATTATGATTGATGATCATACTCGATATATTTGACTTTATCTCATGAAAAATAAGATTGAAATACATATTTATTTAGTTTACTTTGTCACCTTGTAAAAACCTACTTTTGCAAAATTGTTAAATTCATAAGGTCAGATAGTGAACCAAATTTGATAAGAAATCCTATTTTAATACTAAAGGAATTACACATCAAACTAGCACCAGTTAGACATTTCAATAAAATGGGATAGTTGAAAGAAACTATCAACACATACGTACCTTGATTTCTTAGTCTAATATACATCTAATAAACTACATTGCCACCCACTTTCTTAAAAGTTTTTATCCTTTTGAAAAATTACACAATAAATTCTTTGACTTAACTTATATCCATGTTTTTGGATGCTTGTGTTATATGTCTACTGACAAGAAAAAGGTTGACCCTCATGCTAAAGCTAAAATATTCTTTGGTTTCAAACCAAACACCAAAGGTTATGTTGTTTATGATCTTCAATATCATGACATTAGTGTTTCTAGAAATGTTATATTTTTATGAAAATCGTTTTCCTTATATACATTCTTTTGAGGAAAACGAAAACATTTTGCATATTCCCTTACCTAATTATTTTAGTGATCAAGTTGGATTCATTGATGACTTTCCTGAAGAAAACAACACTAACATTTATATTCCTAATGCTAGTTTAGTTGTTACTGAAAATGAGAGTATTAAACCTAATATTAGTTATGTCATTGATCATTCTACTCTTCGAAGATCCACAGATCCACTAGGACGAGTTATTCTTACATATCTTCATGATTTTCAGACTATTTTTTATTTTTGTGATACTAACAAAGTTAAATATTCAATTAAGTCCTTTGTATCTCTTACTATACTTTCACCTTCTTTTAAACAAGTCATTATTTCAATTGATGCCAATTCTGAACTAGAGTTATGAGACTACCTCACAACAAAGAGAATGGAGAAAAGTAATGAAAAGAAAAACTTACAACTTTATAAAGAAACAACACCTCGACTTCAACATCCCTGCCTAAAAATAAAGTTGTGATTGGGTGCAAATGGGTATATAGGATCAAATATAGTGTTGATAACACCATAGATAGGTATAAAATTTGTCTTGTGACTAAAGGTTATACTCAATTAGATTGTCTAAATTTTATTGATACTTTTTCCCATGTAGAAAATTAACTATTGTTAGACTGTTATTGTCTTTAGTTATTGTACATAATTAGCATCTTAAACAATTGAGTGTTAATATGACTTTTTTATATGGGGATTTGCATGAGGAAGTTGACATAAAACTTCCCCAAGTCTGAAACATAATAAGGAAATCCGAGTTTGTCATTTACAAAAATCTCTTTTTGGTGTTGAAAAGGCCAATAAACAATGGTATGCCAAACTTTCTAATGTTCTTCTCTCACACAAGTTCAAACAAGCTTTAGTTGATCGTTCTCCACTTTTGAAATTTTCCAATTCAAAGATAATTGCTTTGCTAGTTTATGTTGATGATTTCATTTTAATAGGAAATGATATTTCTAAGATTAATAACATTACTTATTTAATTGGTCAAGCTCTTAAAATAAAAAAATTAGGTGATCTAGCATACTTTCTTGGTTTTGAGGTGGCAAGGAATAACAAAGGTATATATTTGAATAAGAGAAATTGACCTTCTAAATGAGATAGAAATGTTTTCTTTTGTATCCATTTCTAATCCCATGAATTTCTCCAACTACATCAGTTCAGACACAGGAGAATCACTCAATAATCCAACCTCTTTTGAAAGACTAATTGACAGACTCATTTACCTCACCAACACTTGGCCAAACATCACGCATGCTATTAATCACTTGAGCTAGTTTGTTTCCGCTCCTACTACTCATTGTCAATAGACGTCTTTGTGAATTATCTGAAACAAGCTCGAGGGTAGGAAATATTTCTTGTTGCTGGCAGTAAGATACAATTCAAAGCTTTTAATGACTCTGACTGGTCTAGATGTCTCGATTCTCGATGATATGTCAGTGGTTGCATTGTCTACCTTGATTATTCTCCCATATATTGAAAATCAAAGAAGCAACCAATTGTCTCTAAAAATTTTTCAGAAGTTGAGTATAAAGTGCTAACTATCACCACCTGCGAAGTTCAATGACTTTCTTAACTTATGTAAGACTTGAAAATCCAACACACAATCATCACTTTTGTATTGTGATAATCAATCCACCATTCAAATATTTTCAAATCAAGACTTTTATGAAATAACGGAACATATAAAAAACGATTGTCGTATTGTAAGAGAGAAAGTCCATCAAAGTCTCATCAAACTTTATTCATAAATTTTGGTCTTCAACATCGAGACTAAAGCCCTTCCTCCTATTGCTTTTCATAATCTTTATTCTATGTTGGGATGACTATTTACTTCTGGGTAGTTTAGGATTTAGGTTCTCATAATCTTCATTGCGTTGCAACATTGTTCTTTTGGCTTGAATATATTTTTTTTTTCATTTTTTCTGTTTCCTTTTACCTTTATTTTCGTTTATCTCAAGCTTTGCTTCCTCTTTGCTGGTCAAACTCGTTCTTAAAAATGAAGAACACGTTTTCTACTTATGACAAGATGGAAGTACATTTTGCACTCTTGAAGTATTGAAGTTTATTACCTTCGTAGTAAATGCAAACGTTGACAAAGGAGAGTTTCATTTGATTTAATTGCTGAAGAGGTAGTTTTTGTCAAAGAAGTTTGTTTAGGAGAGGTGGAAGTAATTGTCATCTTTATGAAGTTAGAAAGTTTTCTCTGAACAAAGGTAAAAGATGGAGGAAAAGTGTTCAGAAAGCAAAGACGACGAAAAATGGAGAAGTACGATACAACGAAAATTGAAATGAGACAATCATTTATAAGAAAATTGGTTGTGATTATCTGCTAGATTTCATGCATAATTAGGTGCCACATTATAATTAGCTAAAATTAAGGGATTTCGTGCATAGTTAGTTTTGTAATGGCATAAGACATATATTAAACATGCAATATTATTACTTTTATTTTACATTTTAAACAATAGGAAAGTCATTAATAAAACCGAAGACTTTTTTCATTCAAAACATTTAAATAAACTGTACTATAAGCTAAGAAAAGAAAAATTATCTTTTAACACCGACACTAAAATTTCTTTTGAGTGCATCTGCTCCACTTGCAGAAAATATAGAGAGTACATGTGCATCGAACACCTCCAACCAACAAATAATAGTATTCTGGAATCTGTCTCTGGAAAAAGACACACAAAGACTTAAATCAAATATTTTTTTCATCCTACATATCTCAATCTTGAATTTTTCAAAGTCTAATTTTTTTAAAATAAATTCATATCAAATTTTGTTATATATATTACTCAATTTTAACATTGATTTCACACAGTCAACAATCCAAGATGGAAGAAGAAACCATAGTGATGTTTCCATCAGCAGGCATAGGCCACATTGTTGCCATGGTTGAGCTTGCAAAGCTCATCCAAACGCACCGTTTCTCCATCACCATCCTCCTCACCACCGGCTTCCTCGACCACCCCTCCACCGACGCCTACATCCGCCGCATCTCCGTCGTCCACCCCTCCATCTCCTTCCTCCGCCTCCCCCGCACCACCCCGGCCACCTTTACAACCACCGTCAGCTTCGCCACCAAAGGCTTCAGCTTTAACAAAAGAAACGCCCCCCACGTGGCCGCCACCCTCACCCAAATCACCAAAACCGCCACCGTCAAAGCCTTTGTGATCGACCTCTTCTGCGCCTCCACCATGGAATCAGCCTCTTCAATGGGCATTCCAGTGTACTTCTTCTTCACTTCCGGCGCCGCCGTTCTCGCTCTATACTCGTACTTCCCGAAACTCCACCAAGAGACAAGCGTGTCGTTTAAGGATATGGTCGGGGTGGAGCTGCGCGTGCCGGGCAACGCGCCCCTGAAGGCGGTGGACATGCCTCAACCCGTGTTGGACAGGGACGACCCTGCTTACTTGGACATGTTGGACTTTTGCACGCGCCTAAATACGGCGCGTGGGATTATAGTTAACTCGTTTGAAGAGCTTGAGCCTACGGCGGTCGCCGCAATCGCGGAGGGCGCGTGCTTTCCAGACGCCACACGTGCGCCTCGTGTTCACTATATTGGTCCTCTCCTGGCGGAGCCGCAACAATCAGGTTGGCTTTCATGCAATAATTTTAAGTTTCATAATAAGTCACAGATTAGAAAAACAACAATAAAATAATAATTAAGTCATATTTAGATATTAAAAAATTATATTAGATTAATATTGATAAATATTAAATGAATATAAAATATTTTTTTAAATTGATTCATAAATTTTCTTTAAACAGTAAATTTAGGAATAGATTATTTAACTAAATATTAAATTTAAATTAATTTAAGTGATACAAATTTTATTCCTTAATTTGGGAACAAATTAAAAAATATTGAAGATGTCAGGATTGATTATTGTTATTTATAAATATATTGAAAAATGGGTTGCAAAACGTAACGTTGTGCTATTATAAAGGTGATTTTTCTAAAAACCTAAACATCAACACATATTTAATGTATATTAGAAAAACGTGTAAATTATAAAAAGTGCAATAATAAATATGTGAAGAATTTAAATAATAAAATTTATGAAATAATAATAAAAAAATGATAAAATATGATGTAATTTTATTTTAATAATTAATCTTGAGGATTTCCACCTACCATTCAACAAATATAAATTTGTTTTCAATTTTGTGTTACAAGCAGATAAATAATAACGTACTATATACTCTATTGTCATTGAATTGTTTAACTTTTTTACTATATATATTTTCTTTTTAAAAAGTATTAGGTATTTGGTTGACAACTTCATCAATGTACATAGTATTAGATTTTCGATCAAATTGGTTTAAGTAACCAAATTGATCTGGCGTTAAGTCCTTTGCATATTATTCAATGATAATTGATATATATTATAATATTTTTTTATTTTATAATATTAATCTTTAAAATCATGGATGAAACATCCTTTGGTATTTCAAAGTGTAACATTTACGTAATAATTCTTAAAACTAACAACATTGAAAATAAGTTCGTTAAAATGTTAAATAAGTTGTCAAAACATAAATAATTGACGACACGTTATTTCTTAAACGTATATTAATGATCCAATGATTTTAATAATTAAAAGATACATTTGTTGACCAAATCACCAAAAGAAGATATTTTAATAATTTGACAGGAAAGTTTTTTGTTTGTCCTTTTGGTGACTTTTCGGAGAGTGTGGGCAATTTTAAAGATAAAAAACTATTTTCATATTATTTTTTGTGATGTTCTAGTATAATATCGTATTATTTTTATTATTTTAAATAAATAAATTAATATTTTACTCTAATGCGTTTTTCATTATTATATAATGTTTTATTAAAAGAGTGGTTTAGCATTGTTTTGGTTTGTACAGAAGGGGAAGGAGGAGAATGTGTGAGATGGTTGGAAGAACAACCGAGGAGAAGCGTGGTGTATCTGTGTTTCGGAAGTAGAGGGTCCTTCTCAGTGTCACAGTTGGGAGAGATAGCGAAAGGGTTAGAGAAGAGTGGGAAAAGGTTCTTATGGGTTGTGAAAAGGCCATTAGAAGAGGAGGGACCAAAGCAGGGAGAGGAAGCAGCAAAGCCAGGGGATGAATTCGACTTGGCTTCAGTCTTGCCGGATGGGTTTCTGGAGAGGACCAAGAATCGAGGCATGGTGGTGAAAGCATGGGCCCCACAAGTGGAGGTGCTGAGTCGCGAGTCGGTGGGGGGGTTTGTGAGTCACTGCGGGTGGAACTCGGTGTTGGAAGCGGTGGTGGCGGGAGTGCCGATGGTTGCATGGCCGCTGTACGCAGAGCAGCACGTGAATAGGGAGGTGATGGTGAGGCAGATGAAGGTGGCAGTTGCGGTGAATGAGAGGGAAGAAGATGGGTTTGTGAGTGGAGAGGAAGTGGAGAAGAGAGTGAGAGAGGTGATGGAGAATAAGGAGATTGGAGAGAGAAGTCTGAAGCTCAAACACGTGGCTTTGGCTGCTGTTGGAGAATCTGGATCCTCCACAACATCACTTGCTAACTTGGTTCGTTCATGGACTTCATTCACACGCTAAGATCATTGTCAAAAGGGTGTTTATACAAAGGAAATAAAGTATAATTTTTCTTGTCAAAATTGTGCTTCATCATTTGATAACACTGGTTGAATTGTTTTGTATTATGTTTCAGAGAGATTGGGAGCAATGCCCAACTACCTATTAAGGTTGAGAGATAGAGAGCATAGGGGATCTCACTTCTTTTTCTTAAAAGTTGGCTCTATGGCACCGAAGAATGTCTCATGAGGGTTTAACCAACTTTAGCTTACTTGAAAATCCTTTAAAGCTTGAATATCCACGTTACATTCCATACAACATTAACTACTATTCTTTTATACAACATTCTTGATTATTGACAATATTCATCTCCCTATGCAACTTTTTGCACCAAAATATAATAAAAATGAATATCTTACGGGATAAATAGTTGAGCCGAGGTTAGAATACTCTGTGTAAGGAAGTGCACAATGTTGTATCATTTGTCAGACTAAACACTTACGTCTAACAAGATTTATTGTTAAAAACATTAATCTTAAACAATGTATGATCTTATTTCATACTTTGTTGTTTTTAGCACTTAATCAAAATCATAGAATGTTACACTTTTACTCTAACAGATAATCATATAAACTTCTAGTAAAATGTATGAGAGCAAATCTTTTAAAAAGAACTACACAACCTTATTGAAATCCTGAACGATCTACCTACATTATCTGTCTTGAACTTATTTATTCTTTTCAATATCTCCAAAAAAGTTTATGTTCTAGGTTTTTAATTCTTCTTTTAGGCTTTTCGGTTTCTCCTTCCAAGTCAGTAAAAGGACTTGGGATTAAACTTCATCTATCTTCCTCATTCATATTTTGGTTTGATAAGAACATACAATACTCATAACTACTCAATATTGATGCACATATAAAGATCATTCACATTGATTCCTCAAGTGTGAAATTCATAAGAACAATTTCTTAAATACTGATTCCTCAACTATCTAGTAAATTACTCAACATTAAGAACAAATATTATAAAGCAATCAACAAATTAAAACCTATTCCTAGCATTCCAATATATTGAGTATTCTCATCTAGGTTAAAAGTTTAGAAGTACTTTCCAGTTAAATCTAAAGGTCAAAATCAACACTCTACTGATCAAATAGAATCTAGCGTTAAACACAAAATGAAACTATCAAGATTGAGTAGAAACAAAATATTATACATAAATATCACCAAAATACAAATGAGTTCAAAAAATTACACTCAATCCCAAATGGAGAAAATTAGCTACCCATGGTAGCCATTATAACTTAAGTTCACCAAGAAGGAGCAAAAAATCTTCCTCAACTCCTCCGTGCTCTCTACAAGTGTCAGTCAACCCTAAAAACGAGGTAGATCGCCTTTTTATAATGCTTCAGTGCTTCAACATAAGTGGGATCTCACCCATTGTCGCTCATGGGCAAGATTTTCAGAATGCTTCCTCTTTATGTCTTTGAGGCATCAAATCTCCAAGAATGAGTTTTGTCTTGCCTCTTTCAATCTTTACACTTCTCCACTCTTTCAACATGAGATTTTAAGCAGCTTCAAATAAAAACATAGATGTATAATCATATTTGAGACACAATTGGATCAAAAGAACTTGTATTTCTCATGCAAAGATATCAAAATTTACATACTTTTCAAAGTCACAATGACTCGTTTCTATTTTCACTTTTATTTTCATCTCATTTAGTTGGTGGTGAACATAAACACTTTAATACAAATACTAGTGAAAAATTAGTCTATGTGTGTGTGTTATTTTCACTTTTGTATTTTGTTCTTTTTAATACTTAATCAAAATTATAGAATGTTACACTTTTGTTCTACCAGTTAATTATATAAACTTCTAGTAAAGTATACGAGAACAAAACTTTTAAGAAAAACTATACAACCTACCAGTTAATTATATAAACTTCTAGTAAAGTATACGAGAACAAAACTTTTAAGAGAAACTATACAACCTTAAACTTGTTGAGATCTTGAGATATCTACCTTGAACTTATTTCTTCTTTTCAGTAGCTCCAAAAATTTCTATGTTCTAGGTTTTTAATTCTTCTTTTAGATTTTTCGATTTATCCTTCTAAATTTTCGTACCACCTTTTCGTACCACCTCCCACTTATGTGTTATAGACCAAATTTTCGCAACTTCTTATCAAAATCCTCTATTATCTATCATATATCTATATGTTATCAAAGGTTTTGATACGAAGCTATATTGATATCCTTCATCAATTGGAAGTTATTTGCTTACCTGCATATATTATTTGTCTGGATGAATGTTGCGTTAACTCAATAGAAACTAAAATCTTATCTTACTGTTTTTGTTTCTTGGGCTCCTTAAGTAAAAGTTTTAACCATTGAAGGGAATCAGTGCACGTAGGTTCCAAATTCCTTTAACAATGATTTTGTGTGTGCACTATATTGCAACACATTTTATTATCATTTAGTAGAACTTAATACAAGAGACAAAGTTTTCTTGCGAAGTTTCACCTTCTCTTTTTTTAAAAATTTTTTATAGAAATATATATATACATTAAAATAAACTATATATATATATATATATATATATATATATATATATATAT